>Ga0065714_10064430_pt1 | contig 140636 bp, 116 predicted proteins | sample MisRhiReplicate2_FD_59101 | JGI IMG/M metagenome (GOLD analysis project Ga0065714, IMG submission 59101) | Miscanthus rhizosphere microbial communities from Kellogg Biological Station, MSU, sample Rhizosphere Soil Replicate 2: eDNA_1 v2... | ecosystem: Host-associated > Plants > Roots >...
TTCTCTGCGGTCCTCTGCGTATCTCCGCGGCCTCTGCGTTGAAATAGCCTTTAACGCAGAGATCGCGGAGATACGCAGAGGACCGCAGAGAAAACTCTTCAAATTAGGACACCGCCCACATAAGAATTGACACCTGTAGTTAGCCAAACATAAGCTACACTCGACCTGATGAATTCCTCGCGCAAGGGAAGGGTTCTTTAGTCCTCGCAAGACAAATTACAACCAACGGGACGCATTGGAGGCAACTACATGAGCAGCATTCAGGGTTTGAATGTCGTAATTGATCTATCACATTTCAATACGGTGACCAGCTTCTCTGATGTTAAGACGGGCGGTGTCGTAGGAGTTATACACAAAGCAACGCAAGGTACCGATTGGGCAGACCCAACTTACGCCGAGCGAAAGCAGCAAGCCGAAGCTGCCGGGCTCTGGTGGGGAGCCTATCATTTCGGCACCGACGCGGACGGCGTGGCTCAAGCCCAATACTTCCTTTCAAAAGTGAACCCTGGGCCAAACGACTTGTTGGCCCTCGACTTCGAAGAAAACCCTGAAAGCCAGATGACTATCGCACAGGCGGAACAGTTTGTGACGGAAGTCTTTGATAAGACGGGACGTTACCCGGGATTCTATTCTGACGAGCTCGTCGGCAAGATGCTGGGTGACAACGTGAGTTCAATTCTGGCGAATTGCTGGTTCTGGCGCGCACAGTATGATGAGTCGCCGCCTTCAGTACCACCAACTTGGCCCACTTGGACCATGTGGCAATATACAAGTTCCGGACTGGTGAGCGGGGTCAGTGGCGGCTGCGACAGAGATACTTTCAACGGCAGCATGGATGACTTGTCCCGACTATGGGGCTATGGCAAAGAGCCTGTCGATTGACGGGTACGAACAGACTTACTGCGTCCTGAGTACGATGACCGACACCGAATGCTTCGGCAAAGTGACAACAAATCTACTTCCGCTCGGCAGCATCCTCTTTTGAATAGACACGACATCAGGTCGTGAAAAATCGTTAGAGACATTAATTGATGGAGCAGTGACGGTTTTTACTTCCGCTCGTGGCCCCGGAATCGCGCCCTGAATAGTTACGTTTACGAGTAATGCACTGGTCCAACTGGTATTCACTGCTTTAATAAAGATCGTTTTGCCATCAGCGGTCCGGCTAACTACGGCGTCAAGGTAAGGGATGTTCGTCCCTTCGCGAGATGTATTAAAGGTTGGACTGTTGACCGTGGTCGCCAGCAGCAGATCACCGCGATGCTCGGCGTAAAGCTGGTTCACCAGGTAGATAGGTGAAACGAAAAGGCCATCTCGACCCGCTTGAATAATTCCGCCCGGCCAGCCGTTAACGAGATCAGAGACCGCGCTCATCTCGACGATCTCGCCCGCTCGCTCGAACACATTCATGAGCCGCGCGCCATACAAAGCCGACTCCATTGAATACTGCTGCTCACTCGGGAGATCGAGTCCCCATTCGTTAATCGCCAACTTAACACGGCCGGCCAGCCCGAGTTCGCCTAACAACTGCTGCACGCGCGTGTAGAAACGCTCGAAGAATAACGGGTGTGCCATCAGGTTTGACGGATCGCCTTGCAGCTCGCGCCGGCCGTAATAGTGATGGATCGCGAGGTAGTCAATGTTACGCCCGGCTTCGCGCAGCACGGTCCGGTTCCAGTTCATGTCGTTGTCGCCGACCGCGATCAGCTTGATCGACGGATCGACAGCACGCATTGCCTGCGCATACCGGTTGTAGTTACGCGCGTAGGTTTCGGCATCTGAGTGTCCACGCACCCAATCGCCCCAGATCTCATTTCCAACTTCCCAAAATTTGACGCCGAATGGAGCCGGGTGACCATTAGCTGCACGCATCGCGCCGTATTTCGAAGTTCCTGGTCCATTGCAGTACTCAACCCAGGCTGCTGCTTCCGCCACGGTCGCGCCGCGTCCCTCGACATTGACAGTAATTGAAGGCTCAGAGCCGAGGGCGCGCGCGAACATGACGAACTCATCGGTGCCAAAGTCACTCGGCTCCGGTTCGTTCTTCCACGAGAGGTTGGTCCAAGTGACACGCTCGTCACGCGGTCCAATCCCCCAGGACCAGTGATAGTCCTGGGCCACGTTGCCGCCCGGCCAGCGAATGAAAGCGGGCTTTAATAGTCTGACACGATCGAACACGTCGCGACGTACGCCGCCGGCCGCGGCATCCGCGGGCATTAACGACACTTGATCGATCCAGACTGTCCCTCGTCCTGGAAAAAGGATCGCGAAGCGCGCCAGTGGATCGTTGCGAACCGGCTTCAGTGAGAATTCATACTTGCGCCAGTCGCCTCTGCTGATCCGATCGAGGTTAGCGGCAGCGTAAACCTGGCGCTGGTCCGAGTCTGATTCCAGCGCCACGGTGACGTTGCCATCGTAGTCATTGGTCTTGAGCCAGATATAACCTCGATATTCCAGACCAGATCTTACAGCGATGCGCGGCTGATAGATTCCGTGACGTTCAATCACGCCGTCACCGGCCTCGACGCGCAGCGAATGTTCGTTCACGTCGCTCTCGATCTCAATCTTGCGCTGTGGCGGGTAAGCGTGCTTGTTGTCCCAATGAAAGGTGAGTGCGTAATCGTCGTTTCGATCGTCCGGATAACGATTCCAGTTGCGTGACAGACCGATAGCGTTCGGTGGTTCTTCGAAACTGCGGTTGCGAATCAGCTCCGCGTGCAGTCCGCCTTTAACCCCCTCGAACATGAATTCCAGAAACTGTCCGTAGAGCAGGGGACTGATGCGGTTTTCAACCTTGCGAGCATCGATCGAGATGGACGCCTTAATGTCGAATCTGCGTATCTCTGCGTTCCTCTGCGCCTCTGCGGTAAAGAGAGGGTGAAAACAAATAACCGCAGAGACGCAGAGGAACGCAGAGATACGCAGAGAAGAAAGTCTCAATTTAGGTTACGACCTGCTGCCCGTTTGACTTGTGGTTTCACCTTGCCGGTCATGCGTTTGATGAACTCAACTTCTTCCGGAATGTAAGGCGTGCCGTCGTTGCGAAACACTTCGTGAAACCAGATCGACGGCTCGCGATCGACATACGGATGTTGCCATGAATCCCACGGCAGGTTCGTTTGTGTCTTGCCCTGGACCAATCCCCAATTGATCATGCCGACATTGTGAACCTTGCCGACCATCAGACCACCGAAGAAGAAGCTCCCATTGCCGCGAGCCATGTATTCCGTGCAGATCATGGGGCGGTTGTAGCGCGTGAGCCAATTGATCCGCTTTTCCAACTCTGTTGGGTGGTCGTAATTATGAAACGTGATGACGTCTGAGAGATCGATCTGTAGCCGATCCATCGCAGTCATCTTTTCCGGGGTGGACCAGTCACCCTTCCAGACGCCGGAAGTCAGAGGTTGTTCGGGCTGCGCTTCACGCGCCCAGGCAAACGCCTGAGGAAGCAGGCGCAATACAAGTTCCACCTTGTTCTTCGGCTCCAGCTCGTTGTAGCTGCCGGGATTTTCATTGTCAGGCTCGTTCCAGATGTCCCACGCGAGAACACGCCTGTCCCGCGCGAATGCGCCGACAACGCCTTTCACGTACGCTTCGAGACGCGGATACTCCGACGGGTTTTGCAGCGCCGCACGACCCGGAGTCTGCACCCAACCCGAATTGTGTACGCCCGGGCGGGGAGCGCGCTGCTTGCCAGGCTTCGGATCTGGATCCCAAACCGAGTCGAAGAGTACGAACATCGGTCTGATCTTGTGCTTCGCGGCGATACTCAGAAACTGATCGAGGCGGCGCTTGAAGCCTTCGGTATCCTGCCAGAGCAGATCGTGCAGTGAAACGCGCATGGTATTCATGCCGAGACTCTCCGCCCAACCAAGTTCCAGATCGATTCTTTTTGGATCGAACGAATCTGCCTGCCACATCTCGAGTGTGTTAATGGCGCTGGCGGGGTTGTAGTTGCTGCCGACCAGCCACGGTTGCTGCGCGTACCAATCGCGGGCTTTCTGCTCTGACCACCGCTCGCTCTGCGCTGCGAGTGCGGTGACGACGAGCAGGATCCAAACTGCGATCACTTGAACCGCGGATAACACGGATAGAAATCCGGATTTAATCCGTATTATCCGTGGTTCAGAACCTGATGTTAGCGAGACGGCGGACGATCTCTCGAGGTTCATTTTGTGCCTTCTGCTTTTCACTTAGTTGTTTAAAGATCGTGAGCTCACGATTCGCCTCGTCGGGCCGGTTCAATTTCACGAGCACGCGGCTGAGTTGATAATGAGCTTCGAGTAACTCGGGTTGTAACGACACTGCGCGTTCTAACAGCGGGGCCGCTTCGCTGTACCGGTTTGCCCGAACGTAAAGCCTTCCCCACGTCAGATAAGCGGATGCTAAATTCGGGTCGAGCTCAGTAGCACGTCTGAGATATTTTTCAGCGCGAGTTGTGTCGGCATTCGAACTCTTCAGCATCGTATCGGCCACGAGGTAATGCAGCGCGGCGAGTTGCGGGTTTAAAGCAATTGCCTGTTCATAGAAGCTGATAGCCTTTTCGTACGCGCCTCGTTCAGAGTGGGTCATACCGAGGTACGCAAGTGCGGGCACGAGTTTCGCGTCCAGTGCGAGTGAGCGCTTGAAGGAGTTTTCCGCCTCGACGTTCTGCCCGTACGTGAGCTGAGCAATTCCCAGCGCTAACCACAGACGGGCAGACATTGGAAACTGCTTGAGCGCTTCCTGCAGACGAAGAATACCTGCCGCGGGTGCATGTGAGTCTGTGAGCAGCAGACCATAGCGAGCGTGGTATGCCTCATTCTGCGGATCGCGTAACACTGCGAGTCGCATGGCAGGTATTGCGCTCTCATAGTGACCGTCGGCTTCATAGACTTCAGCCAAAGCTGCGTAAATCTTTGCGTCGTCTAATCCGCTCGCCACGGCACTTTCGAGAGTGCGTCCAGCAGCGTGAAGATCTTTCTTCAGCATTTGTGCGCGAGCCAGTTCCAGACAAGTAACAACAAGCGCACGAGAAATTTCCGGGTCTGGACTGCTCTTCGCGGCACGCTCCAGCAGACTACGCGCCATCTGCAAATCATCAGGCTGGCCGCGATCGAAATATATTTGCGCCAGATTCGTTAATGCGCTCGGTTGGTTTGGATTTAATTTGAGCGACGCTTCGAATTCCAGTTGAGCTTGTGCGCTTCGGCCGAGGCGCATGAGGATCGCTCCGTAATTATTCCGGGTAGACGGATCGGATGGAGCGAGGGAAGCTGCGGCCGCGAAGTGCCGCTCCGCTTCTTTCAAGTCATTTGCCTTGGCAGCGATTATCCCCAGATTCGTGTGCGCGTCTGCACTCTCATCGACACGTTTGCTTGTTTTCGATGTTTGTTGAACCACTGCGTTTGCAGTGGTCCAACTCAGCAAAATCAGTAAAACAATCCGTGTAATCTGTGGAAAAGTCATTCAGAAAAGCAGCCGCAGTCGAATCTGTACTCTACGCGGATTGTTTGCCCCAACACTCTGAAAGCCGAAGTTTCCAGCGTCGCGCAGGTCCGTTGTCGGGAAGAAGTAATATGTGCGATTGAATAAATTGAAAGCTTCCGCACCCAACTCAAACGTCACTGACTCGGTGATGTGCGTCTTCTTGAGAAGGCTTACGTCTTCACTAAAGAAAGCCGGCGAGTGCACATTGCTGAGCGCCGGAGCAAGCGAGCCGAAGAAGCGCAGCGGATCAGCGTAATAGGCAGCGTAAGCAGGAGATCCGATTGTTGCTCCACTCGGATTGTTATTAAAGCCTGAGCCAAACTGCGGCGGAGGAGCAAAGGCCCCGGCATTGATTGACTGACGACCAAAGCGATCGGCAATGAATGCGCTGTCGCTCTCAAACGGCTGGCCGGTTGGGTTTAGCCGGAGATTTCCGAGATATCCCGTCAATTGCAGGAAGTCAGTGTAGAGCGGATCGGACGTGAAGAAACTCAGCGGTACGCCGGACTGATATCGATTTATTCCATTGACCTGCCACCCACCGATGAATTTATCCACGAATCCGCCACTGTTCAGGTAACGCTTGCCTTTACCGAACGGCAACTCGATGAGGTAATTGATCACGAGCACGTGTGGAGCGTTGTTTGGAGAGATCGAGCGGAACGACTGGCGATCGAATGGATTTTGCAAAACTCCGCCGAGCGGCGAGCCACCGAATAAATCCTCCGAGGCGTCAGTGATGAGTTTAGCGAAAGTGTAAGACGCGCCAACTTGAATACCGCGCGAGAAGCGTCGTTCGAGCTTTGCCTGAAGCGCGTTGTAGTCGCTTGTTCCCTGGCTCTCGAGGAGATTGTTGATCCGGTTGTACTGCGGGAATGGTTTCAGCGCTTGAGCGACGTTGCCATTGAATCCAGGAAAAACTGCATTCGTTGACGAAGGTAACGGCACTCCGGCATTCTGCGCAAACGTCACGATCGCCGGATTCGCAAGCGCATCTGCAAGAGACATATTGAGGACCGGGAAACCGAGCTTCAGTGCGTTGAGTGGAAGTCCATTCAAGCGCTGAAAGTTAGAGCGCAGCCGCGTGGCATGATGGCCGATATAGCCAATCGAGGCGACGAAGTTAAAAGGTAATTCGCGCTGCACATCGAGACTGTATTGCAGAGTGCGTCCGGTTTTGAAATTCGGATCGAAGAACTGCACGTCGGTTCCTAGAAACTGGCTGTTTGGAGCAACGGGAGGAATCGACGGATATGTCGATAAGAAGAACTGCGCGTTGCGACCATTAGGTGTTCGTGGTCCTGAATTAGTGTTGTATCCAATCAATCCCGTATTCAGCTCGTTTTGGCCTTCAAACCCGTAAATGATCGGTGAGTAGTAGAGACCAACACCGCCGCGAATCACTGTGCGATCATTCCACTGGTAAGCTGCGCCGAACCTTGGGCCAAAGTTTGAATAGTCGGTCTTTACGAGTGAACGCACAGAAGCCTGCACACCACCTTGCCCTGCGGCTCCAGCAAGTGCGCCGAGCCTTCCTACCTCGGGGTTGAGCGCATTCGGGTCGAACCCGCGATAGAAGTTGCGTGCTTCATATCGCTGGCCCGGCACGTCGTAACGGATCCCGATGTTCAAAGTCAGATGAGGAGTGAGTTTCAGATCGTCTTGCGCGAAATACCCGTGCGTCAGTTGTCTAAACTGTGGGTCGATCGAGTTGTTTGAATTGAAGGAGAATTCGGTCGCGCCGGTTATCAGACTGGCGATGGGCCACCCGCCGTTCGGATCGAAATCGGCCGCAGTTTGATCGTGCCGGAAATTGAATGAACCACCGGGGTCGATCCTTTGTCTGAAATTGAACTGCGAGGTACGGGCTTCTGCGCCGAACTTGAACGAGTGTTTGCCGGTCACGTACGTCACAGAGTCAGAGAAGTGCCAGGCTGTATCGAAGATGTGATCGGTGAAAAAGCTGGAACCGATGTCTTGATAAGCTCGCGGATCCACTGACGTCGTGGGATCGCCGTAGCCGGGGAAACCAAGTCGTGGAAAGGCGCTGTTCTGCGTTGCGTTAACCGGAAAACCGAGTGACGCCGTATCGAACGGGTCAGTAGTATTACGATTCGCGACGTCGTAACGCGTAAACCCCACATTGAAGTGATTCAAGAACGTGGGGCCGAATGAGTAGTCGTCCTGGACGCGAATAAGAATTGATTTGAACAGTTGATTGAAAGCTCCCTGTGACGTGAACGGTAAAGGGAAGCGTGGAACTGGATCGCCGGCGACACGATCGTTGTTGCGGTGTGAGAAGCTGCCGGAAATGCGGTGCTTATCAGACAGGACGAAATCGAGCTTCGTCGTATATTGATTCATGTTTGTGGGCCGGAGTCCGATTGACAGGTAATTGCGGAAAACAGTCGAACCATTCGGGCCCGTGATATTAGGCGCCGGGAAAAACTGGAGTGTGTTTGCGCCAACTGGATCAATTCTGGCGCCGCCCAGGTACAAATCCAGGCGATTACCGGGAATGGCAACGCGACTTCCCGCAGGCTGCCGCGGATCGTAAATTTGTACACCGTGTCCGAAAAAACTCGTGATGTAAGGATCCGTCAACAGTTCGGAAAAATCTCCCTGCCTCATTCTGAGCGTAGGAACAGTGATGATGTTATTTGAGCCTTCAGTGAAGCGGTAGCCTTCGTAGTTGAAGAAGAAAAAAGCGCGATTCCTCAATGTGTATGTCGCGGGCCCACCTTCGCCGAAGTGCGGTACGATGATTGGACCACCGACGTTGAAACCGAAGTCGTTCTGATTGTCACGCGCGCGTGGGATCCTCTGGGCGTTACTGCGAAACGTGTTTGCGTTGAATTTTTCATTGCGGATTAAGTCATAGATCTCACCGTGAAAATCATTCCCACCACTCTTTTGGGTGAAGTTAATGACACCGCCGGATGAGTTGCCAAATTCGGCGGAATAGCTGCTGGTTGAAACCGTAAACTCCTGAAACGCGTTTGGTCCCGGAGCAACTTCCGAGAAGAAGGTGCCATTTTGAGTGCGTCGCGTACTGGCTCCGTCAATTAAAATTTCCGTGCCGAGTGCCTGTCCGCCACTAATACGAAAGCGCGTGGTGTCGGTCGTGCTGCTGCCTTGCGTGTTACCGCCTTGCGTCACGTTACTGTCGAGATAAATAAAGGACAGGGGAGTGCGCCCGGAGAACTCTGAGCTGACAAGCAGTGGCAACTCCTTCACCTGACGTTCCGACACATTCGTCTGCCGCACTGGTGTTTCGCTTTGCAGGACGGGCGCCTCTTCGTTGGAAATCGTGACGACACTACTGATCTCGCCGATCTCGAGTTTGAAATCCAGACTGCGATTAACTTGCACCGCGACCACGATATTTTCCGCGGTGGAGGTTTTGAAGCCTGGCGCCTCGACGGTCACTTTATAAGGGTCTGCCCTTAATTCGGGTATCGTGTAGTTGCCGTCATCCGAAGTTGTGACCTCGCGAGTTTCGGCTGTATTAAGGTTGGTGGCGGTAACTTTGGCGTTTGCTACGCCGGCGCCGTTTGGATCTGTGACGCGGCCGGTTAGAGAACCACGATCAGTTTGGCCCAGTGCGGAAGTGACAGAAAGTAGAAAGAACGTAAACAGTGCGAGTATTGATCGTCGAGATAGCATATCCCCTCCTGGCTCGGTATCTGGTCTAAGTTGGAGCGAACCACGGGATTCATTGGCGAACCCGTCAGTGCTTCGACCTTGGGGGAACGAAGTTATGCAGTAGGATCTCAGTTTGAACTGGGGGAATGATTACGGTTACACGGGGTGTTGGGCTTATAGCAAGCGCATTTCGCGTTGTCAATGAAAATGTGGTCACGAAAATGATCACAAGTTAGACGCCGCTATGTTGTCCGCCTTATTATTGACCCAGGAGTAATTTGGTGGATTCTGAGCTGCTTGTCCCAGCGCTTACCTTCGGCGGAACACTTCTGCTCGTGTTGACGGGCTTGCTCAATTTTTCCGTATTCGTGAGGCAGCTACGCGCCTCGAGAGAGCAACTTGAAACCGCCAGACGTCTGCTCGAGAGTTCCCGCCAACAGCCACAGATTCAACTGGTGCAGCGGGCGATGACGGAAACTTCTGATCATCTCAGGATCTTGATCGAGAGGCCGTATCTGCGTCCTTATTTTTACGAGAACAAGGCGTGGAAAGAGGGAGATGTGGCGAGCCGCGACGAGGTAAAGGCGATGGCGGAACTGCTGCTGAGCAATTTCGCATCCGCGATCATTCACTCGGCGGCCTTTCCTCAATACCCTTTGCGCGGGGTCGAGCAGACGATCAGGTTTCACCTCCGGAACAGCCCCGCAATGCGCGATTTCCTGTGGGAAGGCTTCGACCGCTTCCAACTCGCCGGTTTGGCCCTTCTCTGTCTAAAGAACCGGACGAAAGAGGAAACCGAGCGGGACTTGCGCGAGCTAATCGGCGCGGCCGGCGACGACTCGGGTGAAAAGGCGCGCCGTGAAAGACTCCTGAGCCATCTGCAAGCCACGAATGAAGCAGAGCCGCTGGAGTTAGCGAAGTACAGCCTGGAACCGGCGCGAGCCCTGCCGCCGGTGGAATGAGGTCAGATCTCCCAAGAGCATTCGTGAATTAATGCTTGCTCACTTCATGGCGGCTTTGCTAGTTTCGTTGCAAGATGATTCACCACAAAGAAGCACAAAAGGCACAAAAATCAGCGCAAATGCTTTTGTGCTTTTTTGTGGCTGAGCTGATCTTTTGTTTACTTCCCTCCGGATCGATCGCTCAAAAATCAGGGCGCAAAACACGCAAGCCATCACCGCCGTCGATCATCTGCAAACTTGCATCTGTCCCGAATGGCATGGTCGTCGTTGGTTACAAGCGCAATTCAGCTTGCAGCGACGGCGCTGAGTTGGTGGTCAAGCGGCCCGAAAACGGCGACATCATCTGCGCCGAGTCACCTCTGCCACCACAGTTCTCGATTGCCACAGAGGCCCAGGGAAGTTCTGTCGGAACTTGCCCGCACAAAGCGTTCCTCATCTCGCTCGCCAGTCCGGGTCCTCCCACTGAACAGCGTACGGCACCACTCGCCGACGACAACCCGATCGGCCGCGCGTTTGCAAGTCGTGCAAGCGACGTACAAGTCGAAGGCGAGGGCACAGTGACTCGCCTTCTGCCAGACGACGTGAACGGGTTGCGACACCAGCGATTCATTGTTCAGCTTGCGTCAGGACAGACACTCCTTATTACACACAACATCGACATCGCTCCGCGAATCGACGGACTCAAGGTAGGCGACCACGTTCGCTTTAACGGTGAGTACGTCTGGAATGCGAAAGGCGGGGTCATCCATTGGACGCACCATGATCCACAAGGCAAGCACGTAGCAGGTTGGGTGATACACAACGGCAAGACGTATAAGTAATGCCAGCGCCAAAGGCGCGCAATATGAAAGCCAGTGGCAAGCGCCGAACAACGTGAGGCGCGTCGCCCCTGGTAAGAGCGCCTTGATCCGTGAAGCTCTGAAAGAGCGGAATAATTTGGTTAATATTTCGCACTTTCAGTGCTCTCTTAAATCTAATCGTTGTAACCATGGGCGACGCGTTCCGCTGCGCTTCACGCTTGCCCCTGGCTTTCATATTCCGCGCCTTTGGCGCTGGCCAATCATCACCGTCGATGCATGGATTCTTGCACTTGGACCACCTCAAATTTCCACCCGTTCACCTTTATGGATTTTTGAAATAGTTAGTCACTTCAAGACTGCCTCGCGATTTTTCCAAAATCCGCAATCTTTCCAAAATCCGCAAGAGTCCTTTCGCCGATATCTGGGATAGCAATCCAGCCAGATAAATGACCCATAGTTTTCGCTCGATTACCTCTGCAATCGAGATCGAGTTTGCTTCCTCGGCATAGTCATTGCCCTTTCAGCATTGGACCAACGTTCCAGATCAGGAACGCTTCAGCACATGATCCATTAAGCGGTAGAAAGGAAAGAAGTATGACTAGTAGTAACTTAAAACTATATCGAGGGGGAAGCACTTTGGCAGCAGTTCTTCTTCTATTGATGACTGCAGCTTTGGCGACGGCGCAGACAGACACCGGCCGGCTTGTCGGTAAGATTGTGGATCCCAGTGGCGCAGTCGTAACCGGAGCCACCGTTCGGGTCAAGTCAGTCGCTACAGGACGCGAGGTGACGGCGACTTCGGACAATGAAGGTGTCTACACCGTGGTCGGGTTGCTGCCCGGTTTCTATGACGTAACTGTCGAGAGCGGCAGCTTTCAACCTAACACGCAGCGCGTCCAGGTCACTGTCGCTTCGAATGTGACATTGGAAACGAAAATGGCGCTCACCGAGGTTTCCGGCGGAACCGTTAACGTAGTGGCAAGCGAAGGTCTTGCCGTCAATACTCAAACCGCCGAAGTCTCGAATGTTGTTACAGGAACTCAGATCCGGCAATTGCCGACGTTGACGAGAAATCCTTACGACCTCATCGGTCTGAGTGGAAACATAAATAACGACGATCCTGGAGCACCGGTGCCGGGTGTGGGCTTAACCGGGCGTGGCGCAGGTTTCAGCATCAACGGACAACGCGCTGCCAGCACGAACGTGTTGCTCGATGGCGTCGATAATAATAGTGTGTTCTACGGCTCACTCGCGCAGAACATTCCGCTCGAGGCAGTTGCGGAATTCAGAGTTGTAACTAATAACTTCTCGGCGGAGTATGGACGAGCGACAGGCGGCATCGTGAATGTCGCAGTGCTCTCGGGCTCCAATGACTTTCATGGATCAGCTTACGAATTCAACAGAGTCTCGAAGCTGGCCTCCAATGGATTCAATAACAACGCTAATGGAATACCGCGCGGCGTGTTCACCAGGAACCAGTTTGGCTATACCATCGGTGGGCCAATCAAGCAGAACAAGCTGTTCTTCTTCAACAGCACTGAATTTACACGCGTGCGCAGTGTCGGCGACCTGCTCGCCGTAATTCCGACTCAGCAGTTGATCGATGCTTCAGCAGCAAGTACGCGGAACTATTTTGCAGGTCGTGCGATCCAGGCTACCCCTACCGGCACGATCTATACCGTCGGTGATGTTGTAGCTGATAACATTCCAGCCGCCTCGCAAGCAGGGAATGCTTTTGCTGCTCTTCCCGCCAATCTTCCCGCCTTTGAGCAGGTGCGGTACACAGAGCCGACGAACCTCGGTGGTGGCGCTCCACAAAACACTTACTCGATGGTATTCCGCGTCGATTACAACCTCAGTGACAAGACGCTGCTGTATGGCAGGTGGGCCCGCGAGAATAAAGATTTCCCATTGGGAAGCACGGGATTCAGTCCGTATACCGGATTCGATACCGCATCACTTGTCCGCGGAAACAATTTCCTCCTGACACTAAACCATACGTTCTCTCCGAACCTGTTGTCGGAAACAAAGCTTTCCTACAATAAGTGGAAAAACGATGCGCCTTACGGAGAGGCGCCCATTGGACCAGGCCTGTTCATGTTTCAAGGCGCTACCGGAGTCATTCGTGGCAACGCCATTACCTTCCCAGGATATTGGCCGTTCAACGCCGCAAACTCGCCCGTCGGTTTTGGTGGACCACAGAATGTTGGTCAGGTGTACGAGAATGTAACTTTCACCAAGGGCCGTCACCAGTGGAAGTTTGGCGGATCGTACTTTTACATTCAGGACAACCATTTCTTTGGCGCATTTCAAACTGCTGTCGAGAGTCTGGGTGTACAAGGCAACTATGCTCAGGCGCTCTCAAACCTCGTCACTGGCAACATCAACCAGTTTCAAGCTGCAATTGATCCGCAGGGTAAATTCCCCGGCAACAGCGTGAACCTGCCTGTCAACCAGCCTGACTTTACTCGCAGTAACCGCTACAACGAATGGGCTGCCTATGTGAATGACTCGATCCGCTGGACTCCGCGATTAGTGCTCAATCTCGGTTTGCGTTACGAGTACTACGGCGTGCAGCATAACAAGAATCGGGACCTTGATTCAAACTTCTATTTCGGACCTGGAAATACGATTCAGGAACGAATCAAGAATGGGAGTGCGCAACTCGCCGCGAATAGTCCCGTCGGAGGTTTGTGGGCGCCGGACAAGAATAACTTCGCGCCCAGAGTCGGTTTCGCCTACGACCTGTTTGGTGATGGCAAGACCAGCATCCGCGCGGGCTATGGCATTGCGTATGAGAGAAACTTTGGGAACGTCACCTTCAACCTGATTCAGAACCCACCGGCCTATTTGGTATTGTCGCTGTTCAATAACGTCGATGTACCAAATCTACAGATAACCAATGAGAACTTAGGCCCGCTTGCCGGCACGACGCCGCCGACGAAACAAATACCTGTCGGCAGTCTCAGGTACGTGCGTGAAGACATAGTGAATGCCTACGCTCACTTCTTCAGTGCGGGATTCCAGCGAGAGCTCGGCGCCGGCAATATCTTGTCGGTCGAGTACTCAGGGTCGCGTGGCGAAAAACTCTATTCAATCGATCCGCTGAACGTCCAGGGTTCAGCCGCAGTGTTCCTCGGCGATCCGGATCCGAACAAGCGTTTGAATACGCAGTACGCGAACATCAACGGTCGCGGCAATCTCGGTTACTCGCGGTACAACGCGCTGATTGTCGGACTCGACGGCACGAACTTCCGTCACACCGGCGTACAGTTCACAGCGCACTACACTTACTCAGTGTCGAAAGACAACCTGAGTACGACATTCAGTGAGGCCGCCTTTAACAACAACCTCGGACTAACAAATCCGTTTGCGCCGAGAAATCTTGATTATGGATATGCTGACAATGACGTGCGTCACCGTTTTGTCGGCAGTGTCATCTGGCAGGTACCCTTTGCTAAGAACATGAATGGGCTTGGCAAGGCACTCCTGGATGGATGGACATTGACGGGGATCTACACCGCTCGCACCGGAAATCCATTCACGATTTTTGACAGTGGAAACTCAAACCTCAATGCTCCGCGGCTGGTTCCGAATGGACCACTAAGCATCAATTTGCAAGACGCGGGAGCGAACTTCTTCCGCTACATTGATCTGACTGGTCAACCGGTGGGCGCGTTTGGCAATCCGCTGTGTGGCGGGTGCTCGGACTTTGGTCCTTATCCCGACAACATGACGAAGCGGAATCAATTCCGCGCGCCTGGAATATGGAATCTCGACGCCGGCATCTATCGCACAGTCAAACTAAGTGAGCGTTACAGCCTGCAGTTTCGTGGCGAGCTCTTCAACGCCTTCAACCACGCGAACCTTTACCTCGTCCCAGGAACGTTCGACGTGGCGGGAAGCAATTTCGTGGGGGCTAACAGAGGTGTAACGCCGAATGGAAACATCGAACGTCGCAACGTGCAGTTAGCGGTGAAGTTCATCTTCTAACTTCTTTCCTCGGGGGTCTCACGACCCCCGAGCTCTTTAAGCAAGTCTCCCCAGGGCTTGCCTCAAAGGTCAGTAGTCGCGACTTGGATCGGGTCGGTACCACCCGCGGTAGCGGGTGGGTGCGCAGCCTTTAGGCCCAATGGAGGAGTCCCATCGCCGCACGGCTGCGCACCCACCTGCTATCGCAGGTGGTACTGACTGTGTCCAACAGCGGAGCCTGACTTTTGATGCAAAGTCTCCCCCAGCAACACACTAACGCTGTTACTCTCGGAATTACTCGTCACAACATCAATCGTGCCGTCGCCGTTAAGATCAGCCGCGGCTATGCGCCACGCGCCTGGCCCAACCCGTACCGAAACCGCCGGCTTAAAGGCACCGCGTCCATCTCCCAGGAGCACGCGTACGCTGTCGCCACTCACCGCCACAACGTCCGGTTTGCCATCGCGATCCACGTCGGCGATGATGAAATGAAAAAGCGAAACTCCGAAGTCGAATGGGGATCCATTCGCTTCGGTAAACCCGCCACGACCATCGCCAATCATAACCGTCAACGCGCTTTGTTCGTGATGAGTTGCGACGATGTCCGGTCTACCATCACCGTTCAGATCCGCAATCGCAGCGAACCATGGTTCCCCAGTGCGGATAGGGAGTTGGTGTGGTGCGAAACCGCCCTTTCCGTCAGATAAGAGCAACGTCAACGCGCGACTGAACGGAAGTTGTTCTCTGCGTGATGGTCCAGTCGCGGTCGCAGTCGCAACGATATCCGGCCAGCCGTCGTTATTGACGTCGCCGATACCGAAAGGATACGGGCTGGGACCGACGGGGAACGACTGCGGAGCACGAGTAAAATTACCGTGTCCATCTCCGAGGGCGAGTGAGATGTCGTTATCTGCGTTGTTGCAAGTGATCAGGTCGAGTTTATTGTCTCGATTCATATCCGCCACTGCGAGGCCGTGCGTATGTGGATGCTGGCCCAGCTTCATCACTATTGGAGACGTGGGCGCTACGGTCAGCCCACCCTTACCGTCTCCGGTTAATAGCACCACTGCGTAACTGTCATGAGAGCTAACAGCGACATCGAGTTTGCCATCACCATTCAAGTCGCCGAGCGCCATCTCACCTGGAGCTTCGGCAAGGGTTGTATTGCTAAGGGCCGCGCCAAACTGGCCGTTGCCTTTACCTTCGAGGACGGTAATCGAACGCGCGCGCGCACAGGCCACGACCAGATCGAGCTTTCGATCATTGTTCATGTCGCCTATCAAAACGTTGCCGGGCCCACCCTCGACGGCCACGGGCGAACCCGGAGCGTTGGCGAACAATGACTGTTGCGAAACGTTTGAAGGGCTGTTGCCGGAAAAGCAAGAGAGGAACGAGATCGAGGACGCAGCCAGTAATAGAATCAGTCGGCCAATACTCGCCGGTATTTTCACAATAGAAGTCATCGCCAGTCTCCTTTTCGATCTCGGTATTTAAGACGCCTGAGCGCGACAGTTTCTTCCAGTAAAAATCGATTTATACGCCAGCGTGGAGTACAGTGAAAGCGGCGGCTCAACCGCGCCCCCATCTGGCCCAGGACCTACGTGCTTCTCGGGTCGCGGCTATTAGCCACGATCACTACAAAAGGAACAATGGTGATGCTAGCGCTACAGCTTTTTCGGAGGCAGGGAGACGGTTGTTGGCTGGTGCGGACTTGCCTGGCAGCAACTATTTGTCTCCTTGTTGCCACTGGGGTCTATCCTGTTCAGGATACGGCCGATTATCTTACGGTGAAGGGACGGTACTCGAATTATGACTACGCTTATTCGGTACAGATGCCAAAAGGGCTGACTGCTTTGCAGTCGCGCCCACCGTTTCCTAATCATGGATTTGTAATTCAGTTATCGGACCACCCGAAGGCGGGCCTTGCCGTCAGCGCCGACTACAATGCCGCCGAGTGGAGTTCCTTCGACGATGCGATCAATGCTCACCTCGGATATTTCAAAGACGAGGTGGGCGGCGAGGTCAGTGTGGTAGCTCGAGCACCTACGGTCTTAGGAGGACTTCGAGCTATTCGTTTTACGATGAAACAAAAAAATCCAACATCAAATGATCCCGAAGTGAACGAGGTTGTCCTTGCGTTTAGAAAAGCCCCAGGAGAAGTCGGGATCGTCTACGAAATTTCTCTGACCACTCCAAGCTCTCGTTATGGCAAAGACAGGCAGTTGATTGCCAGGCTTCAAAGAACATTTAGACTAAAGTCGTTGCCGAAGTAGAGTTGCAGAAAATCGCTTCTCCCTCTTAAACCGCTGACTCGATCTCCTATCGCCGCAGATGACAGCGGAGAGCGCTCGCGGTTTCAAACTTCCGCTTTGCCTCAAGTAAGCGCTGCACTTGGAGGAGGTCAGTACCATCCGCGGTAGCGGATGGGTGCGGCAGCGTTCAAGCAGTTCGGTGCACGGCTACGCACCCACCCGCTACCGTAGGTGGTACTGACTTCCTCGAAGTACGGTTCTGGGCCTCGCACTGCTTGACTAACCTTTAACGATGACAGCCACAGCCTGGTCATGTGGCGCGAACGCTAATAACAAGCCTTACTCAGGAGTAAGAACCCCTGAGGAGGAAACATTCTTGAAACGCACGTTCCGTCGCCTTGTTGTTGCAATAGCGACGTTCATGATCGGCCTAACCAGCCACTGGGTTTTTGATAGTCATGAGGCAGCGTCGCCTGGTCCTCAATCCGAATGGGTTCGAATCGCTTTTCGAGACCGAAATGAGTCGCCTGAACAACCGGTAGCACCCGGCTCCGAGGTTGTTTTTGACTATGACCCCGCCGAATTTAATCCTCGCGGCGATTACTTCATTCTAGGGCGAAAGCCAAAAGAATTTCGCGAGTTTGATTGTCTCGAGTTGGCCGTCGATAACGGCGACGGCAAGGTTCTGGGGCGAGTAATGATTGAGACTTACGCCGAACAAACGTACTTTTTGAGTTACGCGGTTTCGGGTCTGGTCACTAAACAGCGGATATCTCTTGTCGCCCAATCGGTGGTTGAGGACAACGTTGGCTATCGTTTCGAGGGCGAATTTTTGAGGCAGGGTGTGCTGTGGCGCGCAGGGAAGTCTCGGGCGGTCTTAAAAGGTCGCCTCAGCAAGATAAAGGGAGGTGAGAAGATCGCTGAAGCATTGGTTAACTTTCGGATTGAATATGTGGGCTGTTGAGCGTCGGTCAATCACGTTCTATAAGTGTCTCTCGTGGATCAAGCTTGTTCCGGGAATAACATTGCCGGTGTTATTGGTGAGGACCCTTCGCAATTCCTCGTAAGCGGTTCGGCGTTTGGAGAGGATTGACTCGAAGGTGCTTATGAATTCGGCAGAACGCCGGGCCTCCTCGACTGAGCGAACGACCAAGGCACGGCCCACAATCTCGACCTCCAGTTCAGCACCAGCCTCGATGCCAAGCGCATCAAGTGCTTCAGGTGGAAGCGCAACAGATGAGTCCTGGTCTAATGTGGTAACGGTTTTTGACATGCGCAAATTGTACCACGACAGCGTTAGCTCAGTGCGGCAGCGAGGGGCTCTGGCTCGTTGACACACGACCGAATTCAGGAAAAACAGCATGCTTCCGCCTCGGTAGATTGAATTCTACCGTCACGGACTAGTGGAGCACAGTTTTGACATTTTTCGTGGGCCGATCCCGTCGGATCGATGGACCACATTGAGGAGTTTCTGGAGTTTCGAAATGATCGAATGACAAAACTGATTGAGAGGGTCACGGGAATAGAAGAAACCGTGCACACGTCCTCGCAACTTGTGCTATAGTGCGCGGCACCCCCCAAACGAAGCGGGCCGACTTGTGCTAGCACACAAAGCCGACCCTAAGACCTCAACCTTCTGAAGAAAGGATGAAGCCCATGGCTAATCATAGTAGCGCAACCGTGCGCGAACACACACCTCACGCAAATCAAACTTCCAGAACCAACACTATCCTCAACGCTCTTAAACGAAGAGCGCAAGCAGTCTTGAACGACAAATCGATCGATCCGCAGAGCCGTGTGATTATTCGTTACGCCCTGGAGGTAAACGATCCGTGGCTTGCTCAACTCGTCCGCCGCGCCGATGCGGGCGAAGCCATTGTCGATAATCTCGGCTTCGACGAACCGCCGGAAACGAACGACGATGATTCCAACGAAGAAAAGATCGAAGCGTTGACAGAGATGATCTGTCACGCTGGTGTCGAGCCTGGAACCAGAGCGGCTGCCTTGCTCGTGCTCATGGCGACGCTCGAAAATTCCTCACACCCGAAGGCCCTTGCGAACACAGCGAAACACCTTGCCTTCACTCGCTGCGGTGAGTTGAACTTTTACGGCATGGTCGATTCGCAGATTGCGAGGTTTGAGGAAAGGCTAATGAATTGATTGAACAGTCGCGGATGAACACTGATGACAAGGAATGCTACTCCATGTCATCAGTGTTATCTGGTGGCTAGAAGCGATTCTCACTGGTCAGCATATGGTATTCTCTACATGATTCACAATTTCTTCCAATCCGAACGTATAGATGACGACGCCCAGAGAGAAGTTTCAGAAATTACTACGCGAACTCTTTCAATTCGACAACGCCGATCTTGATTTCGGGATTTACCGGATCATGAATCACAAGCGTGCTGTTATCGAGCAGTTTATCGAGAAGGATCTGCTCAATGCGGTTTCAGAAGAATTGCAGAAGGGAGCACTAGCCCAGGAAGCCAGCGCGGCTGAACGCCTGGCCGAGCTCACTGCGCAAATTAAAGATACGCTTGGCGCTGATGCGCTTGATGTCGAAGGAAAACTCAATCCAGCATATTCAGGAACCAAAATCGGCAAAGAATACCTATCGCTGCAACACTCGGCAGGGCAGGCCAACAATCAGGTCGAGCTTGAGAGTCAGATTTTCAATCATCTCTACGCATTTTTTAGTCGCTACTACGACGAAGGCGATTTCATGTCGCTCCGTCGCTACTCAAAACGCGAGAAGTACGCGATACCTTACAACGGTGAAGAGGTATACCTGCACTGGGCCAATAGCGATCAGTACTACATAAAGACCGGCGAGAATTTTACCGATTACAGTTATAAACACGGGCATTGGACTGTTCGTTTCAAACTGCGCAACGCAGACGTCGAGCAGAACAACGTTAAAGGTGCGAAGCGTTTCTTTGTGCCGCAAGTTGCGTCGCTGAATCTGGACGTTGGGAATTGCGAGCTTATCTTGCCATTTGAGTACCGGCCGCTGGTTTCTGGTGAAGAGACAAAGTTTGGGAAGACAAAGATCCAGGAAGCAATTCTGGCTGAGGCCATGTCGCAAATTCTCGTGGCGGCGCAGTCCAACTCTGATGCGCTAGCAGCGTTGGCGCACGAGAAGCGGCGCGACGCGGAGAACAATCCTGTTACTCTGCTTGAGCATCATCTGCGAACCTACACACAAAAAAATACTCGTGATTTCTTCATTCATAAAGATCTCAGGGGCTTTCTGGAACGTGAGCTCGACTTTTATTTGAAGAATGAAGTGCTGAATCTCGATGAACTGCGGACCCGAGGTGAGCAACGATCGGAACGGTGGTTTCAGTTCTTGCGAATCGTCGATGCTATTGGTCAGAAGATCATTGCGTTCGTTTCTCAAATTGAAGATTTTCAGAAACGTCTTTTTGAGAAGAAGCCGTTGATTCACGAAGCTCATTATTGCATTTCTCTCGACAGAGTACCTCAAGAGTTATATCCGTCAATCTTGGAAAATCAGCGACAACAAGATGAATGGTTTCGATTATCCTTAGTCCAGCGAGAAAACAATCCAGATTCGAAAAGAACGCAATTAACTTTGAGCGATCTAAAAGAAAAGCCATTCTTAATGGTAGATACCCGGTTCTACGGTGAAAGATTCAAAGATCGTTTGTTATCGAAATTAAACGACATCGATAATGACATCGATGGTGTCTTAATTAAATCTGATAGTTATGGAGCCCTACGGCTTTTGCAACGGCGTTATCGCGCATCGATTTCTTCTATTTGTATCGACCCTCCGTACAATACTGGTAAGGATGATTTCTCATATAAGGACAGATATCAGCATTCGAGCTGGCTTTCGATGATGGAAAACAGAATGCGGGAGGCAATGAAACTTGGTTCAAAAGGAGCAGCCTTTTTCATCACAATTGGCGAGGATGAGCATGCAAATTTGCAAGCCATGGCTTCCGCACTTATAGGGAAAAATCGCTATCGAAATACCATCGTCTGGCAAAAAAAGGACACTCCTGCAAATGATTCGACGGGAATCTCTGGCACTCATGATTATCTGCTGGTTATACCAATTGACGATGACTTCAAACGATCGCTTATTCCCCGAACAGAAGAACAAGGCGCTCTTTACAAGAACCCGGACGATGATTCAAGAGGCCCATGGACACGAACCGCGATCGTTGTAAAGGGTTTCGTGGCGGGAAATGATTTCCCGCTGACGAATCCCGCCGGCAAAGAAGTGCGACCCCCTCCCGGCACAGGCTGGAGTATGTCCCGTGAACGCCTTCAGGAACTAATTGATGATAATCGCATTTGGTGGGGGAAAACCGGTAAAGGAACGCCGTTTCAAAAGACATTCCTCTCCGAAGTCGAGGCCGGCATAGTTCCTGTTACCTGGTGGAACTATAAGTTTGCAGGAACAAATCGAAACGCTCGCTCAGAGCTGAGAGATCTTTTCGAAGATGAACCTCCATTTGATACACCGAAGCCTACCGCGTTGATTCGCAGAGTCCTTCAGATTTCGAATACTGATCTCGTCCTGGATTATTTTGCTGGGTCTGGCACGACTGCTCACTCAATCATCAGCCTGAATCGAGAGGACGGAAGACAGCGAAAATATCTCCTTATTGAAGCAGCAAGCCACTTCGAAACCGCCTTAAAACCCAGAATTCAGAAAGTGGTTTATTCTTCCGATTGGAGAGAGGGGGCTCCCGTATCGACCAGAGGCTCGACGCATATCTTCAAATACATTTACCTAGAATCGTACGAAGACTCGCTCGACAACATCACATTTGATGGTGCAGGCGATTTACCCCTATTTCAGATTGACGATTACATGCTTACCTACATGCTTGACTTCGAAACGAAAAACAGTGGAACATTCCTGAACATCACGAAACTCGATTCTCCCTTCGACTACAAACTTCACCGTCATGGAAAAGACGAACCGCTTCCTGTCGATCTCCCTGAAACATTCAACTATCTGATAGGGCTCCACGTTAGAACCCGCCACACCTATGAAAATAATGGTATTCGCTATCTCGTCTATCGTGGCCAGACTAATGAGCGCGAAACGGTGATCATTTGGCGCACCACACGTGGGTGGGGGCAAAAGGAATTTGAAGCCGACCGAAAATTCATCGAGAAAGAAAAACTCACCAGCGGCGCCGAGAACATCTTTGTCAACACCGATAGCTTCGTGAAAGATGCGGTCTCGCTTGATCCCGTTTTCAAGCGGCTGATGTTCAATGAAGAGTAAAGCAAAACCCATCAATGAGTATGTGAAGCTTGAAGAACGGCTGATTCTCGCTGACTGGGCCGTTCACCAGTTCGGGTATGAATCAAATCGCTCGATGCTGGAGGACCTTAAGGAACGTGACGAAGGATTCGATAGCTCAGGTGAGTCGTACCTTCTTCAAGGCATTCTTTCAAAGGGCGCCGCGTGCAAGATTTCTCGCGATGATCTCGAACGCTACGATTCAAACATCAAGGCGCACCTGACATACTTCAATCGCCACCGCCGCGAACCACTAACCCTTCGTTACTTTCAGCACTTATCGCTTCTCGTCACGGAACGAATCCTGGATCTTCTGTTCAATCACAAGCAGAGGCTACGGGAGGAATTGAATGAGTTTGTCGAGCGCCGTAATCAAAAACGCGAGGCGCTTGGATTTAGCGACTCAAAGTTTACTGATGCAGACCTAACAAAGCTGGCCTTCTGGATGGCCACCGGCAGTGGTAAAACCATCCTCATGCATTTTCACTATCGCCAGTTTCTGCACTACAACCAGAAGCCGCTAGATAACATCCTTCTTGTAACACCGGACGAAAAACTCTCGCAGCAACATCTCGACAATATGGAAGAGGCCGGCATTTCTTGTGCTCGTTTTAACCTTGAGCAAAGTGGCCTGGAGGCAGTTAGCGAGAACACCGTTCGCGTAATCGAGATCACTAAATTGGTCGAGCAGAAGAAAGGTTCAGGTGTCAGCGTTCCAGTGGAATACTTCCAGGGAAATAATCTGATCTTCGTGGACGAAGGTCATCGCGGGGCAAGCAGCGAAGCCAAAAAGTGGATGGCTTCAAGGACGAAACTTGCTGAAACCGGCTTCACCTTTGAGTACAGTGCCACCTTCGGCCAGGCGATGACCGCCGCCCGGGATGATGAAATGACGAGGGATTACGGTAAAGCCATCCTGTTTGATTACTCGTACAAGTATTTTTTCGGTGATGGCTTCGGAAAAGATTTCGAGGTGTTGAATCTCAAACAAGAAACCAACGATAAACAAACGCGCACACTCTTGCTCGCTAACCTGCTTTCGTTCTTCGAACAGAAGCGAGCCTTTGCTGCCGATTCAGACGCTGTGATTCGCTATCATCTGGCCGACCCTCTCTGGATTTTTGTGGGTAGCACAGTAAATACAAACAAGCAGGCCAAAGAGTCCGACGTCTTAACTGTCGTTAAGTTTTTGGACGAACTCTTGCGCAACGACCAAGGATGGGTTCAACAGACCATTCAACTCATCCTCTCGGGTGAAAGTGGATTGCGAGATGAAGGACGCGATCTATTTGCTGGTAGATTCAAGTTTTTAAAAGCATGGACGACAGATCCGGAAAAGATTCACTCCGGATTACTGCGAAGCATTTTTCATGTAGAGAATGGAGGCGGTCGCTTACACGTTGCAGATATTAAAGGGAAAGCGGGTGAACTCGGGCTGAAAGCAGGCGAAGCCATGCCTTATTTCGGCTTGATCTACATTGGCGATACCAGTGCCTTTAAGACACTCATCGAAACCAACAGTAAGCACATCACGGTTAGCGACGATCAAATTGCCGAGGGTCTGTTTGAAAACATCAAGCACTCATCTTCATCGGTCAACATTTTGATTGGAGCAAAGAAGTTCATTCAAGGCTGGGACAGTTGGCGCGTAACCAACATGGGATTATTGAATATTGGTCGCAGCGAAGGTTCTGAGATTATCCAACTGTTTGGTCGGGGTGTGAGACTACTGGGTTTGGAGCGCAAACTGAGGCGAAGCTCGTCGTTGTCCGGGGAGCATCCTGAAGAGATCCCGCTGCTGGAGAAGCTAAACATCTTTGCGATTCGTGCAAACTACATGGTTAAGTTTCGCGAGTATCTCGAGCGTGAAGGTGTCGATCCGGAGGGTGATGTCTTGTTACCCTTTGAAGTCAAAGTCAATGACAGCTTTTTGCGGCAGGGATTATTGGTCCCAAGACTAGCTAGCGAAAAATCTTTCGCTGAATCAGAGCGCATTCTTCTCGAGAAGGATATGCAATGTAAAGTGGTGCTCGACTTCTCGCTCAAGGTCGAAAGTTTGGCAATCGTTGATGGTTCAGTCAAGACGTCGCGATACGTCGAAGGGCAACGTAAAACGTTGCCGCGCGCTCAACTGGCCTTGTTGGACTGGGAGCAGTTATATCTGGATATGCTGCAATTTAAAGGCGAGCAGGGGTTTCACAATCTCGTAGTAACGTCTGAGAGTCCGAAAGAGATCCTGGAAGCCGACCCTCCAATGTATTCGTTAATCTGTGATGATAGTCAGCTAAAACCGACTGACGTGGACCAGTTGAAACGGCTGCAAGCGATGATGTCTGCCGTCGCTAAGAAGTATCTCGAGAATTTTTATCGAAATCGACGGCAGAGTTGGGAGTCCGACCGGCTACGTTATCAGCCGCTCGATATCGACGACGCGAACTTTGCGTCACAGGTTGTAAAAATCCCGAGAGGCGCTGAAGAACTGGTTCGTACTGTTCGGGCGTTTATCAGAGATAAAGAGAAGCTCTACAAGGAGGTTTCCGCTGACCTTCCTGCGGTGTTTTTGGATCGCCATCTTTATCAACCGCTGCTGGTGAAAAGCGGCAGCCAAGTCAAAACGAGTCCTCCCCCCTTGAATGAAGGCGAAGAGAAATTCGTCAGACATCTGATTGCATATTGTAAGTCGCGTCCAGCGATACTCAAAGGAAAAGAGCTTTTCTTGCTTCGAAATCTCTCTCGTGGCAAAGGGATCGGATTCTTTAGCGGTTCAGGTTTCTATCCCGACTTTCTTCTTTGGTTGGTAGAGCCCGGAAAACAAAGACTCATTTTCATTGAACCGCATGGGTTACTAAACGATAAGCATCCTTCTGTTAATCCCAAAGTCAATCTTCACAAAAAGTTGCAGAGTGCGATGGCGTCGAGCGTGAAGAAGATTCATCGAGTAAATTTCTCGGTGGACGCCTATGTGCTCTCGGTAACACCATACGAAGAGTTAATGACTCGAATCTTTCAGAATGATCAGCCGTGGACGCGTGATCAGTTTGCCCAGGCGCACGTTTTGTTTTTCGATCCAGATCGTACTTATTTGGACACGATCATTTCAGATGTGTAGAGTTTAAGGGACGACTAGTTTGCCCAACGTGTGAAGCAGTGGAATCAGACCTGTATACCGAGGTTTGAGTGCGCGAACACACACCTCACGCAAAGCAAACTTCCAGAACCAACACCATCGTCAATGCTCTCAAACGAAGAGCGCAAGCAGTCTTGAACGACAAATCGATCGATCCACAGAGCCGTGCGATTATTCGTTACGCTTTGGAGGTAAACGATCCGTGGCTGGCTCGGCTCGTGCGCCGCGCCGATGCGGGCGAAGCGATTGTCGATAACCTCGGCTTCGAGGAACCGCCGGAAACGAATGAAGATGATTCCAGCGAGGAAAAGATCGAAGCGTTGACGGAGATGATCTGTGGCGCCGGTGATGAACCGGGAACCAGAGCAGCCGCCTTGCTCGTGCTGATGGCGACGCTCGAAAATTCCTCGCATCCGAAAGCACTCGCGAACACGGCGAAACATTTTGCCTTCACTCGCTGCGCTGAGCTCAACCTTTACGGCATGGTCGAGGCTCAGATCTCTATAGCTGAGGGCGAGTTATTGGCTGGCAACACGCTTATGTCTTGATCGTCTCCAATCCAATTAGCCGGACCACCCACCACCGGCTAGCTGGTTCAGAGTTAAAAAACGAAGAGGTTGTAAGTTGGTTAGTGACCAAACTAAACCAATCCTTCAGAAAAGGAGCTTAGACCCATGCAGAAGTTAGCACCGGCAACAGAACGGTTTCAACACTTTGTGAGTAAATTTGCGGGAAAGCTTTTGGGGCGACCTGAACGAGCGCACCGGCGAGGCGTGGAAGAAGTTCTTTGAAGCGGACTCGCAGCGGCAGCGCGATCGATTTGCGGTGGTTGATGCTTATGAGCGGAATGATGAGCAGCGACGCGACTACCGCAATGGATATTACGAGCGGTATTGGTGACTGTGTTAGGGACGCTACGGCTGCGCATTGCGCGCACGCGCGGGCAAAGCTTTTTGCCTACAGGACTGAAAGAGTTTCAAACGGCGTGCGCCGGAAGTCTCAATATTCCGTAGTGGTTAGTCAGCGAGATTGATAGCCACTCGGAGCCTTACATCGGATTCGACATCTCATCAGTGAGAAATTTGACTTGGATCCAGGTGAAGCGTATAAGGGCAGTAACTCAAGGCCTCTTTACCTATCATCTGCGAGCGTCGGCAAAGAAGCTAGACAGAATGTTTCGATAGGAGTCCTCATATGGCACATCGATTCTTGGCGGCTCTCAGTTTTCCGCGACTTCGAGAATCTACAGTTTCACCAACTAACAGCACGCCAACTCGCCGACGTCGAAAATGGACAACAGCTGCATGCGCTGCGGTCCTGGCTTGCACAGCGGTGGTATTCGCCACAGTAAGTGTTTCGACATTCAGATCAAAACCAACGCAAATCCAGCTCGTCAATAACACTGGGGCTCTCGCACTGGTAGCGCAAGAAGTGATCGACGGCAGGACGCGGCTACAGTTCAAAAACATTTCTGCCAAAGACGTGAACGGGTTTGTGTTGGGTTTGGCGAACCTGAGCCAAATAGAACTAGATACTACTCCAGGAGACCGTGTGATAGTGCCGGGCGAGGTTCAGGATATTGAAATCCCTGGGCCATCGCCAAGTACAATAACTATATTGGCAGTGATGTACGCAGATGGGAGTCTAGAGGGTGACCAAATTACGGTTGCACAACTCCGAGACAGGCGCTCTGCTTTGAAGGCGGAGTTGAAACGTATACTTGGATTGGTCGTTGCGGAGGCTCAGTCAGGCGACGCCGACGTCCCAGGAGCATTCGACCGACTTGAATCAGCTATGTGGAAACTTCCACCGACGGTCGCTAACGGGCATACACCCCAAGCCAACGCGCAGCGAGGAGCCAAAGAGGATGTCGCTAGTCTCCTTGAGGTCATGCGACATAGACAGGAGCGGAATGCGCATCTTAACCAGCGCGAGTTGATTCGGGAGTTAAAAGAGCGGATTGAACGTCGGATCGCTGGTCTATAAAGCTTCAATGAATAGCGCAACAGGGTCAAAATGATTAGCATAATTGTGTTCTGGGCTTACTTTGTACTTGCCTTCTTTCAGACGGGTTGTCCGGGCTGGGGGAACGGCATCCTCCTTGAGACAAAAGGATGTCCGAATCTTTATAAAGAACAGAAGACGAATGTATCTTTTTACGATCCGTCGCTAATCGAACCGCACTCGTATGGCAGAGGTCAATGCGCCGCCTTTGGCACTATTCAGTGCTGGCCGAATTTTAAACAACCAGTCTCTGAAGACACTGGCCAAGACGCCAAATATTATTATCGGCAGTGGGTGGCTAAGGTCGAGGAAAGGGTGGTGGTATTTCCGCAGTTTGAAGAGCCATATTGCGACGTTGCCGGGATTCTGACTTTTCGAGAGCCTGTAGAGTCAGGTAAGTGTCTAAAACCGACACCCACACCGACACCGACCCCAGGAGGGGAGGCGGTGGCGGTGGTTTAGGCTGCGGTCTCACTTTTGACGGCGGCGGTTCAAATCCCTGCGAATGTGATCCAAACTCACCAGATTGCGTCTCGCCAATATTGATTGACGTGGCGGGTAACGGATTCCAACTTTCCAGTGCGTCTGCTGGAGTTGACTTTGACATCAGAGCCGTCGGCACCGCACAACGAATATCCTGGACCACGCCGTCTTCTGATGACGCCTGGCTGGCGTTGGATAGAAACGGAAACGGCGTTATTGACGACGGCTCTGAATTGTTTGGCAATTACACACTTCAGCCTGATCCTCCTGTCGGCCAGGAACGAAACGGATTTTTAGCGTTGGCTGAGTACGATAAGCCAGCCAACGGAGGCAATGGAGACGGGCTAATCACACCGAGCGATAGCATGTTCTCGTCGTTGCGTTTGTGGCAAGATCGTAATCACAACGGCATATCGGAAGCAGGAGAGTTAATCAGCTTGCACGCGGCTGGCCTAAAGACAATTGAACTGAATTACAAACAGGCCAAGAAGGAAGATGAGTACGGAAACTACTTCCGTTATAGAGCTAAGGTCAAGGACAGTAAGGGTGTTCAACTTGGGCGCTGGGCTTGGGACGTGTTTCTTGTTTCGGGACCATAAATAACCACGGATTACACGGATAAAAATCCGGATTTAAAATCCGTGTTATCCGTGGTTAACTTACTTTTGCCGCTCGTAGACCGAAACGTGTTTTTCACTCGTGGCAGTGAACGTCTCCTGCTTCCAGTTGGCCCAGCGGCTGCGCAATTTTAATCCTGCGAGTTGCGCCATCAAATCCAGCTCCGTGGGCCACGCGTAGCGGATTTCGACCGGATAAAGGTTCACGCCTGCTTCGGTGAAGACGATATTTTGCGTGAACATTCGCTGTAAAACCGGATCGTGTCGTGCCGCCTGCAAGCTGGCACGCTCATGATTGACGGTATACACGCGCAGGTTGTGTCCGCCGCTGAAACGGGCCACGTCAGGCACGAACGCTTCCAGCACAAATACTCCGTCGTCACTCAGATGTGCTGCGACATTCCGGAAGCATCGCACCTGCTCTTCCTGCGTCAGCAAGGCGTAGAACGTATTAAAGACGATGAAGATAAGATTAAACTTTCCCGTCACATCAACGTCTGCGAAGTTGCCCATCGTGACTTTGATGGAATCGCCGCCGGAACGCTCGCGCAACTTCGCCACCATCGCCGGGGCTGCATCAATCCCTTCGACTTCGATGCCTTTCGCCGCCAGCGGCAATGCCATGCGGCCGGTGCCGATCCCCAACTCCAGAGCCTGCCCGCCGCGCGCAAAATCTGCAAGCAGTTCAATCGCCTCTGCTTCGGCTTCAAACCAGTTGTCGTAGACCTCAGCGAGGTGCTCTCCGTAAGTGCGGTTGATATGGTCATCCATAACGATTCATCCTTGCGCCGCTGCGCTTGCCGACGAGAAACACGATCACACCCAACCCGAGGATAAGGCCGACGGATCCGCTTATCCTAAGGAAGAATAGCAGCCGGTTATCTATCTCCCTGCCGGGGAGAAAAGACAAAACGATCGACACCGCAGTAACCAGAAGCCCGAGCGCAGCCGCGACGTACGCGCCAATGTCTCACCCACACGTATATTCCACCTTCTTCCGGATAGCGTGAAGACAATTCACAGACGGTGAAGGCTAGAGGCAGAAAGAAGCAGGCAAAAGACAGAATCCAAAGTGTGATCGAACTGGGCCCCGAGCGTTGCGGCGGTTGGTACCCAGCGCAATCCGACCACGGCGATCGTGTAAAACAGGACCAGATCTCCAAGTCCCATGACGCGCGGCAGCTGGTTTCCGTTTGCGATCATGTGTTACGGCAGAGAGTCACGAAGTGACCCAGATAGTAGCCCAGGGTGAGTGAGCACAGCGAGAGCATAACGTAGACTTGGCCCAAGACTAGCGCCACGAAAGACGAAAGTACCGACGTCGAACTTGGATCAGGTCGGTACCACCCGCAGTAGCGGGTGGGTGCGCAGCCTTTAGGCCCGCGGGAGGAACCAATCGCCACACGGCTGCGCACCCACCTGCTATCGCAGGTGGTACTGACTGTGTCCAACAGCGGATCCTGATTTTGAGGCAAAGCCCTCAGGGACTCGGAGGGCTTTTTAATAGTTAACCAGCGGGCTTTCTAAATAATTTTGTCAGAACCTTGGGGCGCTGGCAGCGCCCCAAGGTTGGATCCAGCTTAGGAGAGAAACACGTTAGTGGTAAGGACGGTTTGGTACACTCCAGAACCTTGGAATGTTTCCTGTTGGATGGTGAGCGTCCCCGCACCGAAAGTGATGTTATCGAACGCCGCGGTCCAATTACCGTTGGGACATCCCGCAGCCTGCGGTGAGGGATTGGACGGCGGAGAGGTGGTTACGGTAAACGATAAAGTTCCGTTCTTAGGGTTATCTATGAGCACACGGCCCGACGTCGCGGCAGGCGTCGCCGGGTTCTGCCCAGCGGCTTGGTTGCCGCCTGGGTTCGTGCACACTGTGGTTCCAGTCGCATTCGGAAAGCTTAGCGTCACGATAACGTCTCCGTTCCCAAGGCCTGCCACGGACCCGGTCGCGGTGGCGGTAAACCCGTTATCCACAACGCTCGGACCTTTCTTGTAGTGAGGGCTTGCTGCCCAGACTGCTACAACGGCGATGCTGGCCACCGCCAGTAAGGTCAAGAGAGTAATTGTTGTTCGTCTCATTTTCTTTACCTTTCTTTTTGCCGCTTGGCTGCGGACAATTGAGTTGAATCCACAACTGATGAGGTGTGGACGGTGAGCTCAGACATCACGGAATCATGAAGATTCCTGCGTGGTTGGCATTAATGAGGTTGCTGTCCACCTTAGTTACCGGACATCGTCTGCTGGACCAGAAACTGGCTGACCGGCAGATCGAAGAAGGGAAAACTCTGGGCGACTTTTCGTTCTTTAATGTCAAGGAAGCACTGCACTCTCGGGTTGATGTGGATGACATCTGCACACGACAGCGCGGTGAGAGCTGAGTAGTATTGGTGCATTAAACGGATTTCAAGGCACCTGCGTTTGCTTCTTAATCCGTCCCCCTGCGGGCGGGCCGGGAAGGTAGTTTCGAGGAACAAGTTCCCTCGAACATCAAACGCTTCAACCTACCTTTGGAAAAAACAATTGCATAATGAAGTGTTCCTCCATGACTTCAACGAGGATCGTCGCTCGAGCATTGGGCGTGATGAGCGCGACGCGGATAGTGTGGTTGGATAGTATTAACATTGCGCGATCGGGGACAATGGAGAAGATTGCCAATTTGTATGGCAGGTTTTGATAATTATTCAGGTGGCAGAAATTATGTAGCGTTAAGAGCCGGAGCTCCAAAGTCTTCAATTTCTTTGTCACCACTCCCGCCGCGGCGGTGTTAAGCAATAGAACCACTTTCATTGTGAACCAGGACGAGACCAACTACGTAAAGCCTCCGGAGGACCGCGACCGATGCAAACGTTCCTGCAGGACTTGAAATACGCGCTGCGCATGCTGAAAAAGAATCCCGCCTTTACCGCCGTGGCGATTCTGACACTCGCCGTAGGCATTGGCGCCAATTCCGCCATCTTCAGCGTTGTCAACTCGGTCCTGTTACGACCGTTGCCTTACCGGCAACCAGGTCAACTCGTCCGCGTCTACAGCGAATTTCCCACAATGCAGCTCAAGAAGTTCTGGCTCTCACCTCCCGAGCTGCTCGACATTCAGCGCGAGGCAAAATCCTGGGAAGCAATTGGCGCCTGGGCGCCGTTCGGTCAGAACGTCGGGACTGAGAGTGAGCCACTGCGAGTCACCTCAGCCGCTATTACGCGCAGCTTGATTGATGTGCTGGGAGTGCAACCGGAACGTGGCCGCAATTTCACTGAAGAGGAAGATCGCAATAATGGACCAACAGTCGCCATCATTTCGCATGGCCTGTGGCAAAAAGGTTTTGGCGGCGCAAGTGACATCATCGGCAAACAGATTCAGGTCAACTCCACCGCAACGACCGTCGTTGGTGTAATGCCCGCTAACTTTGCATTCCCTCCGGGCAGTAACGATCAGGTCGAGCTCCTCGTGCCGTTCCAATTCGATCCTGCCAACCCGGGCAGTCGTGGTTCCCACTTCCTGTCGGTGATCGGCAGATTGAAACCCGGTGTGACTATCGAGCAAGCGCAGAGCGAAATGATGAGCTTGATGGCCGGCTGGAAGAGTGAGAGCCGCGCGCAGCATCTACTCAACCCTGAACGCCACCCCGTGATCATGCTCGGTCTTCACGAAGACGTTGTCGGCTCAGCTCGCAAAGCCGTGTGGCTGCTCATGGCTGCGGTTGGTTTTGTTTTACTCATCGCGTGTGTGAACGTTGCGAACCTGTTACTGGCGCGCGCGGAATCACGTCATCGTGAGTTTGCAGTCCGCCTGGCACTGGGCGCTGGGCTGAAACGAATGGTCCGGCAATTCGTCGCCGAGGGTTTCGTGCTGGTTTTAATAGCCTCGATACTCGGAGTAGCACTCGCATTCGTCGGGTTGAAGGTCCTGCTACTGTTTGCGCCTGATAGCGTGCCGCGCACGGACGAGATTGGCGTTGGTCTTCCCGTACTCGCGTTTACCATCGCGGTTGCGGTCGTCGCTGTCTTTCTCTTTGGTCTCGCACCACTGGCCCAAGTCAGTGAACGTAACCTGGCTAACTGGATTCGCGGCGCCGGGCAGCGCGCAATTCGAGGAGGAGGTCAGGCGCTCCGTAAGAGTCTTGTAATCGCAGAGATTGCACTCGCGGTGATCCTCGTCATCGGCTCCGGCCTGATGATTCGTGCCTTCTGGAAGTTGCAACAAGTCAACACCGGCTTTGATCCCGCAGGTGTTGTCAGCTTCAGCTTGAATCTCCCCACAACTAAATACAAGTACCCCGAGAGCCTCCAGTTTGTAAATGCGCTCGAGCAGAAACTCCGCGCTACTCCCGGTGTGGCCTCCGTCTCCCTCGCGAGTGGGCTACCTCCGCTACGCCGCATCAATGCTAACGACACCGAGATAGAAGGCTACCAGCAAACACCCGATAGCCCGGCGCAGAACGTCGATTACTGGAATGTCGTTGGTAACGACTATTTCAAGACGATGAAGATACGGTCGTTGGAGGGTCGCACCTTTGAGCCGCAGGACGACAACCCTAACGCGATGCCGGTTGTGATTGTCAACCAGGCGCTCGCGAAAAGATTCTGGACGGGCAGTCCGATTGGCCGGCGCGTGAATCCGGGATTTTCCAATCCCAAGACCTGGTTCACGATCGTCGGCGTGGTGGAAGACACCAAGAACGCCGGCATGGATAAGCCCGCCGGTCCCGAACTTTACTTCCAGGTACAACAAGTGGCGAAGCAGTTCGTTGGGGGGAATGTAAATTTTGTCGTCCGCGCCTCGAATGATTCGGCACCGTTGGAAAGCTCGATTCGCAATGCCGTTCGTGAACTGGATTCGACCCTGCCCGTCTACAATCTTTGGTCCATGAACGAAGTGGTGTCGAAGTCGATGGTCCAACCACGCTTCCTCGCGCTGCTGCTGGCTACGTTCTCCGGTATCGCGCTGTTCCTGGCGGCGATTGGGATTTATGGCGTGATGGCTTACTCGGTGGCGCAGCGGACGCAAGAGATAGGAGTGCGAATGGCCCTGGGGGCGCGACCGCTGCACGTGTTGCGACTCGTTTTTGGACAGAGCCTGGGTATGTTGCTCATCGGCATAGGCATCGGGTTGGCAGGCGCATTTGCGCTGACGCGCTTGATGCGCACCCTGCTGTTCGAAATAACGGCGACTGACCCGCTGACCTATGTAAGCGTAATTGGGTTACTGACTGTAGTCGCATTGCTGGCGTGCTACATCCCGGCGCGTCGCGCAGCGAAGGTTGATCCATTAATTGCTCTGCGATACGAGTAGGTAAGAAAAGCCGCCGCAGATTAGCAGATGGACGCAGATTTAAGATCTGCGTTCATCCGCGAAATCTGCGGCTAAAACTTACAACAGGGTCAACACTCCGCCGGTATGCCAGAAGAGCACTCGATCTGTCTTTCTGAATCGTCCTTCCCGGCAGTACGCGATCAAACCCGCTGCTGCTTTGCTGGTGTAGACCGGATCCAACAGGATCCCCTCGAGGTCAGCAAACAGTTGCGCGGCTTCCTGTGATTCATTCGTCGGTACGGCATATCCCGCGCCGATAAAATTATCGTCAACGTACAGTTCGTCCACGTCCGGTTTATCTGACTGGTCCAGGATTGAAAGCATTGGCCCAATCGCCAGCAACGCGTTCTCTCGAATCGTCGCCGCTGGATCGTCAGCACTGACTCCGAGCAACTGCATGTGGCGATAGTTGAACAATCGCTTTCCGACTTCGAGTCCTGCTTGTGTTCCTCCTGAGGAAGTGGCGAAGACAATGGCATCGAATTGTTCGCCGAGTTCCAGTTGTTGAATACCGAACTCCTCGAATGCGGACACCATTCCGAATGAGCCGACTTCGTTCGAGGCGCCTAACGGAATCTGGTAAACGCGCTCGCCACGTTCTTCCAGCTCACGCGCGACTTCTTTCATTCTGGCGGTGCGCTCGTGACTCGCGTCAACGCGATGAATCTTCGTACCGAGAAGTTCGGCGATTCGCGAGTTTGCATGTGCCGCGTGTGGATCACCGCCACTGAGGATGAGTTCACACTTGAGTCCGAGACGTTTTGCAGTCAGCGCAGTAGTTCGCGCGAGGTTTGAAGTGATCGATCCCGTGGTGACAATCGTCGTTGCCCCACGCGACAGTGCGTCCGCCATCACATACTCGAGCTTGCGCAACTTATTGCCCCCGCCAAGATATCCGGTCAGGTCATCACGCTTGATCCAGAGTTGAGGCGCGCCGGGTATTGCATGTCTGAGGCGGTCGAGTCGTTCAACCGGGGTGTTGAAGTTGAGCAAGCGGAATCGCGGGATGTTTGTAAACAGCTCCAGCGCCGTACTGCCTGTTTTATTAATTCTTAACCGTTCGGTGCTCATAATTCTTCCTTCCTACCTGCGTATGCCGTTTGGGTTGTAACACTGCGTCTTCAACTCGATAGTCTTCGCATGAATACAAAAAAGGCCGCTCGAAAGAGCGGCCCTGGTGAATGCTAATGATTGCTGTGAATCTATGTTACATACACGTCAGTCCGCTCAATCGCCGGCTTACAACAACACAAACAAGCACACATCCAATCGTTCTTGCGGGATACGATGATTGGTTGTTGGGCAGTTGCGGTCATCGATTACTTCTCTTTTGCGATGCGTCAAGATTACTTTAGCGCTCCACGCACTGTCAACGAATCCTTTTGTGCTTTTGTGCCTTTTGTGCTTTTTTGTGGCTGAAGCTTTGGAGAGTCAAATCATGAAAGCTGTTGTTATCACTCGTTTCGGTGGCCCTGACGTCCTGGAAATTCAGGACGTTTCGAAACCACAACCTGGGCCCGAGGAAGTCGTCGTTCACGTGCGGAGTACCGCACTGAATCGTGCGGATCTTTTGCAGAGATTAGGTCGATATGCTCCGCCGCCGGGCGCTGCCCAGAATATCCCCGGATTGGAATTTGCGGGCGAAGTATCAGAGTTAGGCACGAACGCTCACCGCTGGCAGCAAGGTGATCGCGTGATGGGGATCGTCGGCGGTGGAGCTCATGCGGAATTTGTGACGGCCCATCAAGATGCAGTGTGCGCCGTGCCGGAGAACCTCGAGTGGTCTGCCGCGGGCGCCATTCCGGAAGTTTTCATTACCGCGCACGACGCCCTTCGCCAGGCAGGATTTAAAGCCGGAGAAAACGTCCTGGTCCATGCGGTTGGCAGCGGAGTCGGTCTTGCCGCCACACAACTCGTCAGAGCTTTGGGAGGCCATGCCTTCGGCACTTCGCGTACGCCCGACAAGATCGAGCGCGCGAAAGCATTTGGTCTGGAGTCGGGATTTGCAGTTCCGGAGCCGAGCTCTTTAAGGAGGCTTTCTGATTTTGCCCAGAGCGTGACGGGCAGCGGCGGATTTGACGTCGTACTCGATCTGAATGGAGGTCCTTACTTTGCCGCCAGCCTCGAAGCAATGGCGCTGCGGGGCCGGATCATTCTCATCGGTGGGGTTGCCGGTGGTAAGACTGACGTCGATCTCTATCAGATCCTCGGCAAACGTCTCCATATCATTGGTACGGTGCTTCGCGCGCGCTCTCTGGATGAGAAGATCGCAATCATTACCGCATTCGCAGAAGAAGTTGTGCCGCTGCTGGCCGAGGGAACTATTCGACCAGTGCTCGATTCCGTCTTCCCGCTGGAGCAGATCCAGGATGCTCATCGACGTCTTGAATCCAACGAGACCTTCGGCAAGGTGGTACTCACGGTGTTATGAGCTAAACTTTGAACGAAACGAATGTTGCTGTAATCCTCATAATAGTTGAAAGGGGGCGGTTATGAACGCTAAGCGGTTGAGCACCTCGATCTCAGCAGTTGTGGTGATGTTGTGTGTATTTCCATTGCCTCATGCACATGCTCAGGAGCGAAGGGTAGAGGTCTCCAAAGATGTTGTGGTTACTATCCCGCCGAACTGGTCGCAGTCAGCAGCCAGATATCGTAATGCCGTGCAACTGCTTTCGGTTGGACCCGCAGAGCAGGGGAGGAAAGCCGCGGACGCTGTGATGACAATCACCAGCGAGCGCAGACGAAACCACGAGGAGGCCGTGCAACGCTTGGCCGAGATTGCCATCGAGATCCCTGGCCCTGTGGAGTTCATTGAAATTGGCGGCTGGCCAGCCGTGCAGCGGCAGTATACGGCGCCACTGGAACGCACCGGACAAGAAGGAAAGTCTGCAAGGCTTCCCCCACAGCAAGAGACGGTGCGAGTCACGACTGCAATTGCAGTTGAAGACACCGTTATCCAGTTTCATACCGTGCTCACACCAGCGGCGGACCGCAAGTTCGTGGAAGAAGCCAAAGGCATCGTGCGTCGTGCGAGCGTTGCGATAAGGGCCAATCCGGATCGGACACAGCGCGATTTGTTTTTACTTCGGCAACGGTCGTTGAGGCCGCCGGCTCCGCCTTTGCGGCAACCAGGGCCACAACCTCCTGTGAGACCCGGAAATCCATATGCAATCTCCCCACGACCCGGTAGAAGACCTCCGGGTGGAAGACCGAATGGGACGAAGAAGTATGTGGGTGTAGCACAGGTTCAAACCGGAAATGGTGAACTGGAAGTCGCCGCTTCGGTGGATGGTCAAACGGTGGTGGTCGCGGCCAATAGCGGTTATTCCAACTCTATCGATGGCGGCCAGAATTTCACATCTCGCGGTGGTCTCGCCAACGGATTTCCACGCGATGGCGATCCCTCTCTCGCGGTTGGTGTAAGCGGAGCCTTCTATTATGGGTTTATTGGTTTTCCGAACGGCAACACAGCCTCATTGGGTGTCAGCGGGTGTTCGAACTCAATCGGACGCTCCACGGATAGCGGAGTTACGTTCCCCGTTGTAGGCCATGCAGTGCTTTGTCCCCAGACAGGCGCGGGACTCTGCTTCCCGGACCAGGAACACATTGCCGCCGATCGAATCAATTCTGCCAGCGGCTCTGACCAGGTTTATAACGTATGGCGTAACTTTCTTCCCGCAGGTACGCCTCCGAATTGCGGAAGCATTAGCAGCGGCTTTCCGACAGCCGCTCTTGTGTGCTCGAGCAACAACGGGACCACCTGGACGGCACCGACGCTCATGCCCGGCGGCTCTGACTTTCCTCGCGTCGGTGTTGGTCCTGACGGTATGGTCTACGTTGTCTACCGAAGTGGTGGCAGTGTGATGATAAACAAGTTCAGCTCGTGCTCGTCAGGCCTGACGCAACAAGTCGGTTTTCCCCAACCTGTCGCGACGTTCACCGATGTCACTTGCCCAGTCGCTGGCCTCGATCGCTGCAACGATGGAAACGTTCTTTCCAGTCCCACTGTGACTGTAGATTCCACCAACGCCAACCATGTGTACGTTGCTTTTGCAACTAACACTGCGGCAGGAAACGAAAACATTGTGGTGAGGGATTCGGTGGACGGCGGCGCAACCTGGCCCCGCTCTCAGGTCGTGAACTCCAGCGCCACCGGGCGCCGCTACATGCCATGGGTATGTTCACTCGGCGGTACAGCTTTCGTTTCCTGGTACGACCGCAGAGTCGCTACGACTGCCAATCCTGACCGCACGGATTACTTTTTGGGAAGCGTCTTTGCAGGCCCGGCAGGACTTCAAGCCGGCGGCGAGGAAAACCTGACGGTGAACCCGGACCCTGAATGCGCCACCGGGTTCCCTTGCGGCGCCCGATCGACGAATGATTTCACCGCCTGCTCAACCACTGGATCAACAGGTTCCGGCTGTCCCAAATACGGCGATTACAACGGGAGTACTTGCTCTGGTGGACGGGTTTACACGGCCTGGGCCTCAGCCACAGCCCCGCCGGGGTTGCCGCCTGTCTCAAGCATGAGAGTGTATGCCTCGGTTGCTTCGCGTATCTATTTTACTAATTGGTTCGAAACGACCGGCTCACTCTACGAGCTGATTGGATCTACATCAAGGCCCATCTTCACTTTCAGCGGCACTCTAGCTGGCAGGAGGTTGTACCACTCTGCGTTCGACCGGCGAACCAATAAATTGTACGTGTCGGATTCGAATCAGAACAGTCTATTCGCAGTTGACTCGACGACGGGAGTAGCAAGCGCTGTGTTCACTCACACCACGTTCTTACGTGACGTAGCCTTCGATCCAACCGGTAACCTGTACTTTAGTGAGGCTACCGGCGCAGGAGCCGATGGGAAAATCTACAGACTCAATCTGGCGGCCGGAACCGCTACGGTTTTCTACAACGTTCTTCGATCGAGTGTCGGTGGATTTTGGGCTGGCGACTTTACCTTTGCTCCTGACGGGCGTCTGTACATCAGCACGGGAAATGTGATCGGAGGGCGAGTCTATCGGATCGATGATCCAGCAGCGGGTTCTTCACCTGTAAGCGTTTACTCAATCGCAGCAGAATCCGTCACCGGCATCGCCTTCGATCGTAACGGCCAATTCTATTACTCCAATTGGGATGGCACGGCAGCACACATTTTCCAACTTCAGCTCAGCACAGGTACCAGGCAGTTGCTCTTCTCCGCGCCCGGAGCTGCGATCTGGGACGTGTCATTCCGCTGATGGATACGCGATTGAATGATTACTGGTGCGGAGCTCCGTATCCTCGCAAACTACACTTACTTGATACGACTTTTTCGAACACGAATCCTGGCGCGATCACATCCGCGAAATCATCGACGGAACTTTCGCGTCTACTTATCTCAGGAATTAACGTGCGGATGATTACCACCGAGACCGCAGAAGCTCTGGCCTCAATCCAGAATAAAAATAACAACAACAACAATGTGACTTGAACCAATTCTTTGCCGCGATTGGAACCAATTACTTGCCGCAAGTTCAAACAAAACGAGCAATTTGGCATCCCCACTTGTCTGCGATTCGTGTTTTGGAACCATTAAATTGCCGAAAGTGCAAATTGGAACTTAAGCCTTGCCGAAAGTGCAGATTGGAAAACGGCACTGAATCGCAAACTATATCTAATTCCTCGCACTCACTCGTCCTGCCTTACCGTGCTCAAATGCGATAATACATTACGCACAACCTATGCTAACGACCCGCGCTGGTCACAGTCGATTCACCTGAGCGTTTTAGGTGTGGCCGGTGTGCGTGGCAGTTGTCAACCTGACTGAGATTTTCTTTCAAAGGACGGAACTGTGAAGCTATCAATTCATCCCGCTGCAGCCGACAATTGCAATACAAAGGTGCAGGTTCTGCTCCACCGAATTGAACCTGAACCGGATCTCTATAGAGTAGAGCGCGGACCAGGCAATCCAAACATTCATTCGACCTTTACCTTTACCCCCGAAAATATTGTTGGAGAGATCGTATTTGGATGGTCCGATTTCATGGGTAAAACGGTTGGAAAGGCGTTCGAAGATGGCAACAGACTTATTGGGTTATTTGATGATGATTACGAACAGCTCGTGCGAATAGCTGAGGCCATGCACAAAAGCGTGCGACCCTCCGTCGTTACGGTTAGTCTTCTGACCGATTTCGTATTTGATTGGATCAAGCAATCGCATCGAAAAGCGACCGACGAGTCGATGACCGATTATGTCTTACACGAGTGCGAGAAGCGCATAATGGAAGCCGAAATCTGGATTCCAATCTCCTACTTTTACATACCTCGTCCCTTCGTCTTCGGCGAAATCACCTTTCGAGCAATCACAAAAGCGATGATGGATGAATGGGAAACGTCAGTATTGGCCAAGTGCACCAATGATGAGGAACGAGCTGGAATCAAGATTGGCATGGAACGTCGGCGCAGGAAATTCCAAGGTCTAGCCGTTGCAACAATGAAATTTGAGGCTGAACCCGACCGAGCACATGAGATCGCTTATGAGAAAACAGACAAATCGGTAAGCTTATTGCGGTTTTTCTCACCAGCAATGTTAGATCCAGCAAAGATATCCTATTCGGCGCCGCTGGGCCGCCAACATACGGATAGTTATGATTATCTCTTAGTAAAGGATAAAGAAATTATTGATCACAATGCCGGATTGATCGATAGGTCATCGCCCGTGTGGAATTTGACACTTGAAGATCAAGAAACATGGGCTCCGGAACTTCATGTGCTGCATGGACTACTCATTGCGGACAAGCTCACCGACTTTCAAGAAACAGTACTTAACAGTTTGATCATCTTTTCTAGAAGCTCGTTAGCGAAAGAACTCTCCGACAAGTTGATCTATATGTTAGTAGCTCTGGAGTCTGTCTTTCTTAAGGATAGTAGCGAGCCCATACAAGACAACATCAGTCTTCGCATGGCCTATATGCAAGACGTCTCCGTTCGGAAACGGATAATCGCTGACGTTAAGGAAGTCTACAAGCTACGTTCCTCATTCGTTCATCACGGCACCCGTGTGTCGCTTGACCAATACGAATTGCTCAAACGCTTTCAGCGGCATGCTCTGCTTAGCATAATGGCTTTGATTCCCTTGGCGGCTTCCCCAATCAGCAAGAGTGATTTCTTTGATGATCTGGAGAATCGACGTCTTAGAGGGTAGAAGCGATTTGCTTCTCGCCACTAGGACGATGAGTTTCACTAGGTGTGTTGTGGTGTCCCTCAGCGACGTTCATTAGACAAACTAGAAGCGATTGGGTGTTTGTCCGCCCATCACCGCGGGAAGTTCTTTCGTTAAGCTACAAAAGGTCGCAGTATATCTACTGCAGCGCAAACAAGATCTGCGCTTCGTCTTCACTCATAGTCTATAAATCTGAACTCCCCGTCTTTAAAAGGCTCATATTCGACTCGCACGACAATCTGACTAGGCGGTAATCCAATGATAACTGTAGGCTAACACAACGATGGCCTATTCTTCGGATAATATGCCGTCCTTCGCCGGATCGACTTTTCCATGAATCTTATGTTGGCGGTACGCCTTCGCTTCCTTGAGGTAGCGAATCATAGAATCACCATCTCCTCGCAAATTTGACTTCTCGTATTCCGTCTCATTCCCATCGACGTAAGACTCGACATCGTTCAGGATTTTACGAAAACGCTTTAAAGCATTTTCAATCATTTCTCTTGAGACGCCAGGAAGCGGATCAGGATGGTAATCTAAAGCGGTACCGAGATCATTATGAGCAATGCTACGATTTCTAATTGTCCGAAAAGGCTGGCATTCAGCTTGTAGCGCTTTGAGTTCGCGCTCCAGACCGTCGATAAAATCGTTGGCTCCTTGCTGCTTCAACAATAGCAGCAAGCGGTCCAGAGTTAGGTTTTCCTTTTTAAGGACCTCCGCAGGATCAGTTAGCCGGGTCATTGTTAATAGTACGTCGTAGATCAACCCGTCGTGCACAATTTGGAAGAAATCGGGGGCGAAGTCATTCAAAATCGCAATTCTTTTTTCACTTGTACCGAAGAGTTGACTAAAAACTTTCCATTTTGCATGTAGCCAAAGAGTATCCTCCTGCAGACGTTCGAAAATCGCCTTGACATTCGTACGCATCGTGTTCTGATTATTACTCATATCTATTATCCAACGGGGCTATTTGGACGAACCACCACTTGGAAGAATTTGGTGAACACGAAGCTCGATTGGTTTCGCATGAAGAGGGAGACGTATCATACTCAGTGGGCCGCACAATTTGGAATCGCAGCCGAGTTATCCCGTCGCCGATACACCGTAGCTCTCACTTTGGGCAACGCTAGAAGATTGGACATTATTTGTGCTGCGCCAACGGGCCGCCCGTTCAGGGTTGAAGCCAAGGGTACAACAAACCCGACATTCATACGGACTGGCAATAAGATTTTAGAGATGGATCTGGACGAAGATTTATTCCTAATTGTAGTCATCGTTCCGCCTAACGAATCTCCTTTTCGCTTTTTTGTTCTCACGCATGAGGAAATTCGTCAAGAGCGGCTTTCGCAACCGCAAACAAAACGTTCTGGCGCGGCTTACGTTCCAGGACATGACGGACTGCGCTGGGCTACAATCCAAAAGCACGAATCCCGATGGGATAAACTGCCCAGATAGGTACTTCCGCTTTTCAATACGCCTTTTTGTTCTGCCGCTACTCCCGGCTCAGAAGAAACTTGTTAAATGTCTGAAACTTGCAGCATCGCGTGACTTACTTAGGCCCAGGGCCGCGCAGATCAGAAAGTTGCGAGATCAAGGGTAAACATCGAGCTGAACTGTTGCGTCAGGCGACAAGGATACCGACATCATAAAGTTAACAGAGACTCGGCCGCCGCTGCTACGCAGGAGCCGACCCGTCGGTTAACAGTAGGACTGATTGATTGCTCATTGAGCGAGGCTTACAGTTACAGGGCTGCTTTGGGAACGGTGTAAGGTGTGACAGCTGGATCATGTTCGCCGAAACTAAATACCAGCCAGTCATCATCCTGTTCGGTTACATCTTTTTCTATCCTAGCGGCTTCAAATAACCTCCCTTCGGCCGCTTCCGTCCTGAAAAAATCTTTATAAACTTCAGGAAATTCATCGTAAGCGATTTTTCCTGCCAACAAGTCAAGCACAGTCCTTGACGACAGTTTTATTTCATTGCTACTCATTGTTGCCCCACCAAAATGGCTATCTCCTTCAAAGCGTTTTGTAGACTCTAACGAATTCACAGCGTTTATGGCGCTTTTAACTGGGTATGGAAAGATCTCTTCGGTATGCTTGTGAAGATTGGATAGAAACTCCTCTAGTTTCGCACTTAATCCTTTCGCACTTTCAAAATACATCATCACTTGATTGAAACTGCCGAATCCGAAGTTTTGTATCGCTTCAAATGCCAGAACAAAATTTATCCGTGGGTGAGTACGAAAGAACTCATGGATGATATTCCGGCTTCTCTTAAGATACTCACTCCCGCCGTCACAGAGTATTATTCCTAAAGTGCCCTCATACGCCGCGCCCTCTAGCTGCTCACTTTTTGATACTAGTCCGTTCCAAATGGAATTTTGAATTAAATGTTCTCTCGCAGTTATACTTTTATAGCTAGGATAGCGGCCTGAACCAGTCCATTCCCTGCTTGGCCTATAGGATATTGACACATCAACGTTATTTGTTTTTATTTCGTACGTATGTTCTCTGCCAGGCTCCTTTTGTACTCGCGAAGTGAACTCTTCCCATGATTCGTTGAATATCTCTTGGTCAAATCTTGCGAGTGCCGGGAGTTTTAATTGGACCATTGATCCGTTTTTTCTAGCCTCTTCGTGGTTCCCACCGATCTCACAGCTCCAGGCGCCCCTAATATTCTTTTCTTTAATCTCCTTGAATAGTCTTTCATCCAACTGTTTTTGTGGGTTCTTCAACTCAACCCCTTCATCTGAGACGGTCTTAATATCCGCAAGAAAATCTAAACTGCGATCCTCGGAAGTAAAATAAATATCGGGTTTCTTGCCGTTGAAATTCTTTTCATGCTCGACTCTTCCTAACTTACTAAATACGTTAAGCAATACGACTTCCCACTCGGCACCTAAATCACCGTTGTTGAGCTTATCAACGTGGCTTTTGATTTGCTTCGTTGTTAAGAAAGAAGCATTCTCGTTAATGAGCCGTTGAATTGTTCTACGAGAAAAGATTGCCATGCGGTAAATCGGAAGGGATGTTAGCCCTTCGTTCCTCTGCACAGAAAGAGCGACCCCCTTCCGGCAAACTGTGTGGGTTTGCCATAGCTCCTGGCTTTCTTTACTGCTCGCGTCCAAACGACCTGTTATGCGTCCTCACCACGTCGAGGACGCGATCCCATTTCTCTACGGTAGCGCTCAACGTGTGGCGCAAGGTGATCTGGAACAAGAACGGGCGAATCCAATTGATTTTCAAGTAGGGATAGCCTGCGAGTCCATTCATCGGCAAGCGAGAGCATGGGAGCGATACCGAGCGCAAAGAAACGAACGGCTGCGATTGCCGTCGTAGAGAATGCGTTTGCACAGCCTTCAAGTTGGCTTGCGTCCAATGATCCCGCGAATTGGCCGGCGAAAGTTAGGCCATATCGCGTTTGCTGACCATCCTGAAATCGAGTCAGGGCAGACAGGACAGGCCCTGAACTCGCATGGCCCATTGCAGCCAACAATTTCCACGCATTTTCAAGTAACCACCGCGTGTCGGGAGAGACGTTTTTTATTTTTTTTAGAACGTTACCGCCCGTGCCGTTACGGGATTCCCACACAACCTTGAAGCCATCGTAGTCTTGCGTCGCGGCTATACCAAAAATGCACGCCTCCAGAGCTGAACGCGAAAGAGAAAACGCAATGCGAGGATGGCAATTGACAGCGGCAAACCATCCCCATAGCTGCAAGTCAAGTGCGTGGCAAGCCAAAGCTACAATGTGATGACGTGGTTCGGAGAGATCTGAATTGGCGAGAAGCGATAGCCCTGCAATCTGTAGCTCCATCGATGGTCGAAACACCAGTCGCTCAGACTCGCTTACTATCACTCCAGATTGAGGTGGCGTGTTTCGTGTGATCCAATCATCGTAGATTTCAGCGGCATGATTGAATGCTTCAACCTCTGAAAATTGTCTCGTTACCTCAAATCGATTGGGGATGCGCATAGGATTGACCCGCAAAGAAACTTTATGCTGTCTGTACGGAGGAACATTTCAACTTGAGCTTTTTCCTTGGCTTTAAGAGGCTTCATTGTGGAGTCGAAAAGTTTGGGAGTGCTTACTATCCTGGCTTTACACCGGTGACTCACTTTAATAGGCGGAAACATGCTCAATATTTCATCTCCCATGTGCAGGGCGTATGCAACTTCGTTATAAAGCCGATCCATCGCATCTTCGTAGTATGAGAGAGTTAACTTGAGTTTAGCCATCGCCTGATTTTCGTAAGAGTAAGCCTTTTTTATAGAAATTCGTTTAGACCCAACGTCAAATCAATGTCAGGGTGGAAGTGTGGTACCACGGTTACACGGAAGAGTCGCGACCGGTCACCATCTGGCCGACCCAAGTGTTCGACGAATTAAATGTCTGTTTGTTCATTGTCTTGTTCCGACTGTGAGTCAACCCCGCGCCAGTAATTGAAGTTTCCCGATTGTTGAAGAATAAACCGGTCCAAAGATAGCGGCAACAATTTACGAAGGAATTCAAGATGCTTGCACTTCTCCAAAAAATTGGAACCAGTCAATTGCCGGGCGTTTTGGAACCAATAAGTTGCCGAGAACTGCTTTTAAAGTTGGCGGGTAACAATTTACGAAGGAATTTTAGGCTAGTTGTTACTTTTTTCAAAACTTGGAACCAATAAATTGCCGGGCGCTATTGGAACCATTAAGTTGCCGGAGCGGAAAATTAATGGTTCAAGTTACACCAGCAATAACCGCAATACAACCTTCAACCGAAAGAATCCTTTATTGGGCGTGCGACAACCTCAGAGACCAGCGAGGAAAAGATCGAAGCGTTCACAGAGATGATCTGCCGCGCTGGTGACGAGCCGGAAATCAAAATCCGCCGCTTCGCTTGTGCTCATGGCGACAGTTGAAAAATCCCCGCACCCTAAAGCACTCGTAAAACACGGCGAAATACCTTGTCTTTACTCGCTGCGGTGAGTTGAACCTTTACGGGATGGTAGACGCTCAGATCGCCGTTGCAGAGGGCGAGTTGTTGGCGGGCAATACCCTCATCTCTTGATCTCTTCAATCCAATTAGCCGGTCCAACCCACCACCGGCTCGCTGCTTCAGAGCTATCGACCGATTACACAGATTGGAGTAACTTAGTGCGCGTCGCAAAACTTAATAACTCAATGCTTTCGAAAGTAGCTCTTCGACATGAATAGCAATGGATGATTGGTGTGTTTCGTGAGAGCCTGCTCCAAAGGCGTGTTGGGATTTGAGAAACGAACGAACCACCGTGAACGGCAACGACAATCATGATTGAGAAGGAAATCGAAGCAATATTAGCTTGGCAGGACGTTGATGATGATGGCGACATCGACGTTGATCGAGTGATTAAGGCATCTGAACGATTGATATTGATTGCAACAGAGGCTGATCTTCCCGCCCTTGTTGCTGCTATTCAGTCGCCGAAAAATAACTTCTGGACGAGAGAGCTATTTGCCGAGCCAATCTGCCACTTGGGAGGGGCTGACTACCTTGAACCGTTGTTAGAAGCCTTTCAACTCGGGCTAGACGAAGGACACGACAATGATTCATTTAATGTCTACCTTATTGAGTTTGCAGAGACCGAGCCGGAGAAGTGTCTCGCCAAACTTGAAGAGCTATTGGCACGAGATGGTTTTAAATACCGTGAAGCAGCGAAGTGGCTGCTCGAGTTTTGCGAGAATTGATAAGCCCAGGATAATTCGCCTCAAAGAAGCATAAATGCACAAAATTAACGGAACCCTTTTGTGCCTTTTTGTGGCTAGGTTTTCTTGCGGTTGCTTCGCCGGTTGTTCGTTTTGTGTCCATCAGTGGCAGGGCGGCTGCGTCGCATTGGTTCCTGGTACCAGCGGCGTCCTGTTCGGTATTCCTGTTCGGTGCGACTCAACATCGCTAATGCTCGCTTCGGTCGCAGATGAGCACACGCCACGATAATCGTATTTAGCAGAGCGATTGGTGCTACGTATGAACCCGTGAACGATGGACTGCTGGTCGATGCCACGAGATAGTCGTTGCAGTGCAAAGCAATGGGCGTGGTATCGCTGTCCGTTATGCCGAACGTCGGAATGCCGCGTCCGCGAGCGCGATCAACTGCTTCTACCGTTTCTCTGAGACATTTGCCGAAGCTGATGGCGACGAGCAGATCCTTCGGCGTCAATAAGTCGATCTTGTGTTGCAGATTTCCCGTACTTCCAACCGGCGCTTCTGCCGCAAATCCCAACGGCGTTAGACCATAGGCGAGAAACCACGCCAGGGACGCTGCAAGATCGACGCCCACCACCAATATGCTGCGAGCCTCATGAATGCGTTTGGCCAGATCCACTACACGATCGGATTCCAAACTCGATCTCAGCACACTTAAACTCTCGAGATCTCGTTCGAGACAATGCTGAATCTGCTGGCTAACACTCCGCTTCTCCTGAGTGGCGGCCTTCAATACCGTGTACGGCGTGATGTGGTTGACGAAGTGCTGCCGCAGATCCGCAGCGAAATCGGCAAATCGCTCGTAACCTAATGCCTGAACCGTGCGCACGATCGTGGCTGCATCAACGTTGTAGCGTTTTGCCATCTCGCGCGATGAAAGAAAAAAAGTCTGTTCGTGGTTGTCCAGTATCTCCCTGATCAACCGGCGTCGCGAGCCACTCAACGGTGATTGAGCAAAGCGAACTTCAAGCGACGTGAGAGACGACCTGGCTCCATCTTCATCGCGACTACTAAGCGCCTTTGCCGTCGCCATACTGTTGCTCCTTGCTGTTTGAACTATTTGCGCGAGAGATAGACTCGTGTTTCAGTTCGGCTTTCTATAAACGGCAATTCAACCTTAAATCCCAGACCGATGCCATCCGGTACGGCTACTGTACCATCCGAAGCCACGGTGACCTCAGGTGAGATGAGATCCCGTTCAAAGTAACGGGCACTAGCCGAAATATCGCCGGGCAGGGTAAATCCAGCGAGGCTTGCCAGGGCGATGTTGTGCGCGCGACCGATGCCGGATTCGAGCATGCCTCCGCACCAGACAGGAATACTTCGCGCGACGCACAGATCGTGAATTGCTAAAGCCTCCGAATAGCCGCCCACGCGTCCGATCTTGATGTTGATGATTCTACAGCTTTCGAGGTCGAGAGCGGCCTTTGCTTGTCGTTGACCCACAATACTTTCGTCGAGGCAAAGAGAGGTTTTCAGGATCTTCTGCAATAGCGCGTGGTCCACGATGTCATCGTTCTGAAGCGGCTGTTCGATCATCAAGAGTTTGAAATCATCCAGTCGCCTGAGATGAGCCAAGTCGGCCAGCGTGTAAGCGGAATTGGCATCGACTGAGAGCAGGATATCGAGATAGTGCCGTCGCACTTCGCCAACGACATCGATATCCCAGCCCGGCTTGATCTTGAGCTTGATTCGCTGATAACCGAGGTTCACATAGCGCTCTACACGTTTCAGCAACTCCGTTATGGTGGGCTGAATTCCCAGGCTGACTCCGACAGAAACGCGGTTGCGTTCACCGCCAATGAGTGACGACAAAGATCGATTGTTGACCTGGGCCAACAAGTCCATGAACGCCAGTTCCAGGCCGGCCTTGGCCATGTTGTGACCGCGGAAGCGGGAAAATCTCTTCGCCACGTCGTTCAGATTTGTGAGCGGTTCGTCGAGCAGCGCGGGCGCGAGAAAATCCTTGATTACATGAAAAGCGGTGCCGACGGTTTCGTAGCTATACAGTGGTTTTTCGGAGGCCACGACTTCGCCCCAGCCTCTAAGCCCGTCAGCGTTGAGACATAACAAAAAGATCAATCTGGAATCAATTTTTCCGAAGCTTGTCTCGAAAGGCTCAACCAGGGACAGACGTACGAGGCGAATTTCGACGCCCTCAACTCTGATCTGCGGTGTCCCGGTTTCGATCTGCCGATCGGAGAGCTGCGACGAGTGTTGCATGGCGCGCGAGAAAATAGCACACTCACTTTTAGCCGTGCAACAACTGTTGTAAGAGAATTGACAGACTGCAACGACCGATGTTATATAGCGGCTACGCTGATCAGGGAACTTTTACCGTTGAAGAGCTTTGATTGGTGCGTTGTCTTCCAGGCCGGCAATCTCCAAAACGCAGGATTCGTATTCACATGCCCAGGCAGGGTTCCAATAACTCTATAAGGAGGCGGAATCATGAAGGTGCTGTTGGTCCTTTGTGCTGCTGTTTTGCTCTCTCTCGTCGTCACGCCCACGTTGGCCCAAACAACTGTTTCGACCATCGAAGGCACAATTAAAGACCCGCAGGGCAGCGTTGTGTCCGGCGCTCAGGTCGTCGTGAAATCAGCCGCGCTGGGTATCGAACGAGCTGCCACCAGCGATGCTGATGGTTTTTATCGAATCACTGCGTTGCCGGCGGGAATTTACTCTTTGACCATCTCTCATTCGGGATTCGCCACTCGTACCTTCGATAATGTGGAGCTGACTGTGAACCGCACGTTGACGCTGGATATTCCACTCGAGGTCGGCGCGGTCGAGGGACAAGTCGATGTGGTCGGCTATGCGCAACTGTTGAATCCCACGTCGTCTTCCACCGGCGCGACGGTGACACCGCAACAGATCAGGGAAATGCCGACTAACGGTCGCAACTATCTCGACCTGATGCAATTGGTGCCGGGCGTCGTAGTCAACCGGCAGGCGAATGTGGGCAGCGACAATGCTACGCCGGTACTGGGAGAGCGATCGGGCAACAACAACTTTCTGATCGATGGACAGCCGAACAAAGACACGGTCACCGGTGGCGCCGCGTCGCAGTTCAACCAGGAGACCATCGCTGAGTTTCAGGTTTTGACGGCGGGTTTTAGAGCCGAGTTCGGACAAGCATCGGGCGCGATCGTCAACGTTATCACACGAAGCGGGAGCAATGCTTACCACGGTCTCGCGTCGATATTCTTTCGCAACAACGCCTTCGATTCCTCAAACTCACTCGACCCCACTCAAGACGAAGCTCCATTTCTGCAGCGTTGGGACTACAGTCTTGCCGGCGGTGGACCAATCGTCAAAGACAAAGTCTTCTTCTTCGGGTCCGCCGAAAGAATCCGAGAGAATCGACGCCTGAATTTTGTGTTTCCGCCAGGCACGCCACAGATCGCGAGGAATTTCGAAACACAGTTTGACAATCCGGCACGCATCTTCGATACGCGTGGGTTTTTCAAATTCGACGAGCAGCTCGGCCGGCATAGTCTTAGCCAGTCAGTGAACTATACCAACGGAAATGTCAGAGAGTTTCTGCCGCTTTCGAATGCCACCGACTTGCCGTCCAGAAGAAACGATACGGGCGCACGACATCTCTTGTTAGCGTTCAGCGACACCGTGCTGCTTGGCGACGCCGGCAATCCGTGGGTGGTAACCCTGCGCGGCGGTTATCGCGGCGATACCTCCGAAACCCGTCCAGCACATCCTGAAGCGGGTGTGGGCACCACATTCAACATGTTCAGCTCGAACAGTACCGGGACTCTGTTCGGAGATCTGGGGTCATTCTCGTTTGGCAACAACACGTCGCGCACAGCGTTGGACCAGAAATACACGTCGGCTTCTGCAAACGTTAACAAGCTGCTCGGCGAGCACAACGTCAAGTTTGGTTGGAATTTTCTGCGGACGAAAGTAGACGGCATCGAATCGCAGATTTTGAACCTTCAGCTTTTTGCGACCGTTCCTGACTTCATCGCCTTCGGACCTTTCAACGCCGGGTTCTTTACTGTCACCACTGCCGGCGGATTGACGCCACAGGCTAATGAGATTCACTTGCGGAACGATTACAACGCCCTCTTCTTGCAGGACGACTGGAAGTTTTATCCGACGCTGACGCTGAATTTTGGTTTGCGTTGGGACTACGACTCCGAGTTCCGCACGAAAGAAAACATTTCACCGCGAGTCGGGTTTGCCTGGTCGGCGGCGTCCAAGACGATTATTCGCGGACACTACGGATTTTTCTACGATCAGTTTCGCCTCGGGTTGGTTCGCGATGTACCCGCCTTCGGCGGCGCCGACCGCCGCGTGGTCCAACCCTTTTCCTATCCGAGAGGTTTTTTCGGTGTTCCGACCCTGGCGCCCGCAGCCATCAACGCGTCGCTTTTTCCGGGAGGACTTTGCGTCTCGCCCAATTTAACTGATGCGCAGATCACCGCTGGCAACGTGGCCTGTCCTTTCGGCGGCGGCCTATTCATCGGCATCGACAGGCTCAACAGCGTAGTCGCGCCGGGCCATGGGTTCATTCCTGCTAACGCGGTAATCAACCTGAGCAACATTCAGGCGTTGTCCGGACTTACTCCGGATCAATACCTGGCGCAGGCCGCCGCGGCTGTCGGCAAAGCTCCGGGCTTCTTTTTCTGGGGACCTTTTGGCGCGTTGTCGCACGCCGCAATACCGGCCCAACTGTTCCCGACCGATATTGATCGCACGTTTAAGACGCCCTTCACGGAGAGCCTGAGTATCGGCGTACAGCAGGAGATCAAGAACATCGTTATCGAAGCCGACTACTACCATCGAAACATAAAGAACCTGCTCGGCGTTCGCGAAGCCAATATCGCGTTCTCTTCCAGAGCTTCGAGCCGGACGTTTTTGCCTCCATTCACGGCTGGTCCAATCCAAACCTTTGGTCCATGGTATGAGGGCACCTACGACGGATTGATTGTCAGTTTCACGCGACGTTTCAGTCACCGCTTCACCTTGAGCGGCAATTACGCCTTCGCTGACGAAACTGACAATCAACTCGGAATCACAACGCTACCTTCGGACAGCTTTGTCGGGCTTGCGCCCCTCGTTACCGAGTCGGGAACTGGTCGAACGAATCAGAACAGCTCCTTCGTTCGTGCTAACGGAAGGTTTGTTGCGCAGGCAGGGACGTTCGTTAACGGACCTGATTTGGACAAAGGTCCATCGGATCTCTCTGTCAAACACACGTTTCAGATTAACGGTTTAATAGAGCTGCCCTGGCAATTTCAAATCAGCGGAATCTTCCGCGCTCAGAGCGGGTTTCACTATAGTCGCCAGCCGCTTGCACTCGAGGACGCGGATGGTGATGGCACCTTCAACGTCATCGATCATGGACCAGGCGCTGGACGAAATGCGTTTACCAGTCCTGCTTTTGTTAATCTGGACATGCGCTTCGCCAAGAGATTCAATATTTCAGAGCGCGTAAAAATTCAGGCGTTGTTTGAGTTCTTCAACGTACTCAATCGTCAAAACCCGGCTGCCGTGCAAGTGCAACAGAACATCGTCAATAGTCCATTCGGCTCATTGCGGCAGGTACTTCCCGGACGTGAAGGACAGGTCGGGTTGAGACTTGAGTTCTAATTCTTAAGCTGTTTAGCCCGTTAGCCGGCTTTGCACGAAAGTCCGTTTTAGCCTGCGAAGCAGGCGTAAGCATAAAGCCTGGGGTGGAGCGAGGCTTTGCGAGCGAAACCCCAGGTATTTAAGCACGACAAATTTTCAAGCCCGCGAATGCGGGCGACAGAACAAATGCGGCGAACATGCCAACGAAGTTGTAGCGCCACGAACTGCCGCCCATTTCATGGGCTCGAATTACATTGGTTCTAGTTTCCTGGGGCTTACGCCCCAGGCTTTATGCTTGCGCCTGCTTCGCAGGCTAAACCAGACTTTCGTGCAAGGCTCTTTAACCTGTTAACTCTTTAGCCACAAAAAAAACACAACATGAGATGGATTGCCTTAGCGTTTTGCCTGTTGTTCTACGTGTCAGGTGACGGCTTTGCTCAGCCAACCAGGCTGCTTAGACATCCGACCGTAAGTCGCGACTCGGTAGCTTTCGAATATGCCGGCGACTTGTGGATCGTACCGCGCACCGGTGGTGTCGCACGGCGTTTGACCTCCACTCCTTCTGTGGAGATCGATCCGTGCTTCTCGCCCGACGGTTCACAGATCGCGTTCACCGCGACTGTAGCGGGTAACACGGACGTGTATGTCGTCTCGTCCGCCGGAGGTGATCCGAGACGTCTGACTTACCATCCGGGTTTAGACCGTGTTCGTGGCTGGAAGCCGGACGGCAAGAGTATTGTCTTCGCGTCGAACCGAACGAGCGCTCCCCAACAATCCTATTTCCAACTCTGGACCATCAGTGTCGATGGCGGGATGCCGGAAATGTTGCCACTGCCTCGCGCTTTCTCCGGTTCCTACTCGCCGGACGGCAATCGTCTGGCATATGAAGAGGTCTCGACTGCATTCATCCCGGAGTGGTATGAAGCCAGCATGTGGCGCCACTATCGCGGCGGCCGTACACACCCGATCGCAGTAATGTCGCTGTCTGACTACTCCGTACAGACACTGCCCTGGACCAACAGCAACGATACGTCGCCGGCCTGGGCCGGCAACACGATCTATTTTCTTTCAGATCGCAATCACACGGTCAATTTGTTTGCTTATCGAGTTGACACCAAACAACTGACTCAGATCACAAACCATGACGATTTCGATGTGATGACTGTTTCGGCCGGTAGTGACGCAGTGGTTTACGAGCAGGCGGGCTACATCTACTTACTCGACGCTAAATCAGGCAAAGCAACCCGGCTCAATATTGAGATCACAGCGGATCTTCCGTGGGCGCGTCCGCAATTCAAAAAAGTCGCGGGCATGATTCGCAATGCAACACTCTCTCCGACTGGAACTCGTGCAGCGTTCGAGGCCCGCGGCGAGATCTTCACCGTGCCGTCAGAAAAAGGCGACTTCCGCAACCTCACACAGAGCTCAGGAGCACATGATCGCAGTCCTGTTTGGTCGCCGAACGGAGAGCAAATAGCCTGGCTCTCCGACGCAAGCGGTGAATACCAAATGATGATTGGAGATCCGATGGGCGTCAGTGCGCCCAGAACGATCGCACTGCCGACGACTGCTTTCTTCGATCGGCTCGCCTGGTCGCCCGACGGAACCCACATTCTGCTGGAAGATAACCACGATAATCTTTGGGCCATCGAGGTTGTCAACGGCAATGCCATTAAGATCGATACCGACTCCTATCCCGATCCGATAAGACAGTTCAACGCTGCCTGGTCGCCGGATTCGAAATGGATAACCTACTCAAAGAACCTTGCCAGTCATCTGCGGGCCATCTTTGTTTATTCCTGGGCCGATAAGAAGTCGTATCAGATTACTGACGGCCTGGCCGACTCGATCTCTCCAACCTTCGATGCCGGTGGCAAGTATCTTTATTTCATGGCCAGCACCAACTACGGCCCGAGCACGGGCTGGTTGGAGATGAGTTCGCTCGATCGCCCGGTTCGTCGCGCGATTTATCTGGTTGTGCTGAATGCAAATGATCCTTCGCCGCTGTTACCGGAGACTGGTGATGAACCGAAGGCCCCTGCGCAGGAAGCAGCGCCGCAACCAAAACCCAATCCAAACCCCACCGTGCGCATCGATCTCAACGGCATCGGCCAGAGAATCCTCGCCGTCAATGTTCCAGCGGGTGACTATAACAACCTGGCTAGCGGCGCTGCCGGCAGTTTTTTCTACACAGAGCCCTTTGTGCCTGGAACTCCGGGAACGTTGCGCTTGCAACGATATCAACTCAAGGATCGAGCAGCAGCACCCTTTCTCGATGGGAGCATTCGTTCTTATTCGATCTCGGCAGATAAGAAGAAGCTGTTGTATCAGGCCGGCGATGGTGCAAATCGTTGGGGCGTCGTCGCAACTGAACGCCCGGCGAAAGTCGGTGATGGTCCGCTGAACGTGGCCCAGTTGGAAATTCGCGTGGACCCGCGCGCCGAATGGGCACAGATTTACAGGGAAACGTGGCGCATTCAACGCGAGTATTTCTACGATCCCAAGATGCACGGCGCAAACTGGCAGGCCATTTATGAGAAGTACAAACCGCTCTTGAGTTTCGTGGGTCATCGCGCAGATTTGGGGTACTTGATTGCCATGGTAGGCGGCGAGCTTACAGTCGGGCACTCGTATCTATTGGGAACCGGCGACATCCCTAGTGAAGACGCTGTGTCCGTCGGCTTACTCGGAGCAGATTTTGCGATCGAGAATGGACGTTACCGCATCAAGCGAATCTATACAGGCGAGAATTGGAATCCCGACTTAAGAGCGCCACTGAGCGCGCCAGGTATTCAGGTAAGTGAAGGCGACTACTTACTCGAGGTCAATGGCCAGCCTCTTGTGCCGCCTGCAAATCTCTACAGCCTGTTCGAGGGCACCGCCAATCGGCAAACACTGATTCGCGTTAGCAAGTCTCCAAATGCTGAAGGCTCTCGTCTGGTTACGGTCGTACCGGTAGCCAGTGAAGACACGCTTCGTACGCGAGCCTGGATCGAGAACAACCGGCGGATGGTGGACAAACTGTCAAACGGAAAACTCGCATACGTGTGGTTACCCAATACGGCTACGCCGGGCTACACATATTTCACGCGCTACTACTACGCGCAGCAGGACAAGGACGGCGCCGTTATCGACGAGCGCTACAACCACGGCGGCATGGTCGCCGACTACATCGTCAACGAGCTCGATAGAAAACTAATGGGTTACTTTACTTTGCGCGATGGGACCCCTTCAACGTCGCCGATTGCCGGCATCTACGGTCCCAAGGTGATGATCATCAACGAGTCGGCCGGATCCGGCGGCGACGCGCTGCCATATTATTTCCGCTTAAGGAAAGTTGGCCCACTGGTTGGAACACGAACGTGGGGTGGACTGGTTGGCACGCTGGGCACTCCGGCAACGATTGACGGCGGCGGAATTACTGCTCCCACTCTGGCATTCTACAACTTGAAAGGTGAATGGGACGTCGAGAACATTGGTGTCTCCCCGGACATTGAAGTCGATTACACGCCGGCGGAGGTTAACAAAGGACGCGACCCTCAATTAGAGAGAGCCGTGCAGGAGGCCTTGAGGTTGCTGGAACAGAATCCTGTAAGACGAGTTCCACGTCCGGCGCCGATCGACAGGGTTTCGAAGGATAGGGAGAAATAGCGATGCGAAACTATTCTTGGATCGGGTCAGTACAGGGAGCGGTAGCGACCTGGTCAAACCATGGAGTCAAGAACCGCTAGGAAATATCGCATGCTGATCACTGACCAGGTCGCTACCGCTTCCTGTACTGATCCGATCCAAGTGCGACACGCGCGCGCGCTGTTCTTAGTGTTGGTGTTGATCCTCACGCTGTCGGGTAACACGAACGCGCAGTTCAAACCCGCCGACTACGTTCGCACGGAAGCAATGATCCCGATGCGTGACGGAGTACGCCTTTACACACAAATCGATGCTCCGGCAAACGCAAGCGAAAAACTGCCGATCCTGCTGCTGCGTACGCCGTATGGTCTGGGCGAGTTAAAAGCTGACCAGGTGGCATCAGCTCTGAGTGAGTTGTCGGAAGACGGCTACATCGTCGTTCGTCAGGACATTCGCGGGCGGTTCAAGTCAGAGGGTGAGTTTGTGATGCTGCGACAGCCGCGGGATCTCACTGACAAGAAGGCAATCGACGAAAGTAGCGATACGTTCGATACGATCACCTGGCTCCTCAACAAAGTGCCCAATCACAACGGGCGTGTCGGTATTGCAGGAACCAGCTACGGCGCGTGGTTGTCAGTGATGGCGATGCTCGATCCGCATCCGGCTCTGAAAGCCGTGGTGCAGCAGGCTTCACCCGCAGACATGTGGCTCGGTGACGACTTTCATCACAACGGCGCCTTCCGCTTGAGCTACGGTTTTGAATATGCCTACATGATGGAGTCGTCCAAAGAGATCGCAAACGTCTCGGCAGTAATCGATCGCTTCGACGCGTATGAGTGGTATCTGAATCTGGGTCCGCTCTCCAACGCGGATGCAAAGTATTTTCACGGCAAGCTGCCGACCTGGACCAACTTCGTCAAGCAGCCGGACTATAGTGCGTTTTGGCAACGTCAGGCATTTGCTCCGTGGCTGAACCGCGTGACAGTGCCAACCCTGAACGTTGCCGGGTGGTGGGATCAAGAGGACTTTTACGGTCCAATCAAGATCTACGAGTTACTCGAACGTCACGATGCTGCGAAACAAAACTTCCTGGTGATCGGTCCCTGGAACCACGGAGGTTGGTCCAGGGGAGACGGCAACAAGCTCGGCCGTATCGATTTTGGAAGTCCAACCGCGGCTTATTACAGAAAAAATGTTCTGGTTCCATTCTTTGCCTACTATTTAAAAGGAAAAGGGACGAGTGAACGCCCGGAGGCACTCACATTCAGGACGGGTGCGAATGAATGGGTACAACACAGCGAGTGGCCGCCGAAACGGGATGTAACTGAACGACGACTGTATTTTCAGTCCAATCGCAAGTTGTCTTTCGAACCACCGGCCTCGGAAAACGGCGCCGCGTTTGACAGCTACGTGTCCGATCCGGCCAGTCCTGTTCCATACCGGCCGCGTCCGATTCAGGTGCGTTCAGGTTGGACCACGTGGCTGGTGGAAGATCAACGTTTCGTCGATCGCAGGCCTGACGTTCTTTCCTGGGAAACTGACACACTCACCGAGGACGTCACAATCTCCGGCAAAGTCATGGCCAACCTGTTTGCCTCGACTTCGGGTACGGACAGTGATTGGATTGTCAAACTGATTGACGTATACCCGGAAAAGAATCAGCCCGATGAGACAATGAGCGGCTATCAACTCATGATCGCGGGAGACGTATTTCGGGCCCGCTATCTCAAGAGCTTTGAAAAACCTGAACCGCTTACTGCCAACGCGATTTACCACTACCAGATCGGATTTCCCGCGAATGATCACACGTTCAAGCGCGGCCATCGCATCATGGTCCAGGTGCAGAGCACCTGGTTCCCGGTAATCGATCGAAATCCGCAGCGATTTGTTTCCAACATCTTCCTGGCGAAAGAGTCTGACTTTCAGCCGGCCACGCAGCAGATATATCGGTCAGGACAGCAGGCGTCGTACATCGCGTTGCCAGTCCAGGCGAAGTGACATCCGCGCGATGCCAATGCCTGAGAAGATTTTCCCGCAAAGGCGCAAAGGCGCAAAGCGCTGCCGCGTTTCAAAGGGCTTTCTTTGCGCCTTTGCGCCTTTGCGGGAGAAATATTTTCTTTCTTCTAACTGCGAAGGAGTTCAAATCGTGAGAACGACAATCGCGTTATTGACGATTGCTTTGGTTTTTGCGCTATCAGTTATGGGCCAGGGGCCGAACCCGGCCGCGCCTGTGCCGAACGACAAATCATCGCCGCCGTCTGCTCAGCCGTCTCCTAAAGCCGCGCACGAAATGACCGCGTCTGACGTCGAAGCGTTTCTCGACGGCATACTTCCGCTACAGCTCGGCCGCAACGACATAGCAGGCGCTACGGTTTCAGTAGTGAAAGATGGAAAGCTGCTCTTCGCCAAAGGCTACGGTTACGCGGACGTGCAAACCAAAAAGCCCGTGTCAGCGCAAGAGACCTTGTTTCGTCCCGGGTCGATCTCGAAGCTCTTCACCTGGACTGCGATCATGCAGCTTTATGAACAGGGAAAACTCGATCTCGACCGCGACGTCAACGAATATCTCGATTTCAAGATTCCCGACGCGTTTGGCAAGCCAATCACGCTCAAGAACATAATGACTCATACTCCGGGGTTCGAGGAGCAGATTAAAGATTTATTCGACACGGGAACGAAAGCTCCGAACCTCGGACAATATTTAAAGACTCACATTCCCGGTCGTATCTATCCACCAGGAACAGTGCCCGCCTATTCGAACTACGCCACTGCGATCGCGGGTTATATCGTCGAGCGGGTGTCCGGCCGTCCTTTTGAACAGTATGTTGCGGAAAACATTTTGCAGCCGCTGAAGATGGCGCGTTCGACATTTGTCCAGCCACTTCCTGCTCAACTTGCGCCATTGATGTCCAGTGGTTATCGCCTTGGCTCAGATAGTGCCGGGCCGTTTGAAATCGTCAACCCCTATCCGGCAGGAAGCTTGAGTAGCACGGCCGAGGACATGGCCCAGTTTATGATCGCTCACTTGCAGAATGGGCAGTTTGGCGACGCGCGAATACTCAAGCCGGAAACCGCGCGCTTGATGCATTCGCGCTTGTTTACGCTCGATGATGCAGCCAACGCGATGTGCTATGGATTTTATGAGGAGTCGCGTAACGGTCACCGGATCATCGGTCACGGCGGCGACACAGTCTATTTTCATAGCGACCTGCACCTGGTGCTGGACCAAAACGTCGGCTTCTTTGTTTCCTACAACAGTGCCGGCAACAGCTCCGGCCTCGGTGATTCGCCGCGAATAAATCTTTGGCAAGCATTTCTCGATCGCTACTATCCGTACACCGCGCCGCCTGCGAGTTCGGCAACCGCGAAGGACGATGCGAAGGCAGTAGCCGGAACCTACGTCTTGAGCAGGCGCAACGACAATTCGTTCCTGAGAACGGCAAGCATTCTTGGTCAGTTCGTCGTATCCGCTGTTGGTGATGGCGACATCCAGGTGCCGCAACTGACGGGACGAAACGGCAAGCCAAAACGTTGGCAGGGCGTTGCTCCAATGACTTTCGTAGAGCGCGACGGACAGGACAAACTGATTTTCAAGCCCGATCAGAATGGCCAGATGCAAATGATCCTGCCTTATCCATTCTTTGTTGGACAGCGGATCGGAACACTGCAAAACGGTAAGCTGCTTTTGATCGTGTTGATTGCCTCACTCGTGTTTATGTTGCTCACGCTGCTTCTTTGGCCGGTTGGCTGGTTTGTGAGAAGACACTACGCGCGGAAGTTGGAGCTAACCTCGAAGGAGCGACTGCTCCGCATTCTTTCACGCATCGTTTTTGCGCTGGATTTAATTTTCATTGCTGCTTTCTTTGTACTCGTAACTTATGGTCTGACACATCTCGAGATCTTCAGTGATCGCGGCAGAAGCTGGTTTTGGATTATTCAGATTGTAGGCGTTATCGGAGCTGCGGGAACGCTGGTTGTTCTCGCCAATGCAGTCGTTACGTGGATGGGCAGGCGGAGTCTCTGGGTGAAAGCAGGGGCGACACTGATGTTACTCGCTTGTGTTGGTGTATTGTGGTTCATCTTTGCGGGCAATCTCTTGCGCTTCAGCTCAAATTATTGAGGGTGGCGCCCTGTTTCACCTCTGCGGATCTCTGCGGTCCTCTGCGCCCTCTGCGGTAAACAGGTTCCCTGCGCATATTAACCGCAGAGGCCGCAGAGGACCGCAGAGAAATTAGGGACCACCTTATTGAGGTCTATATGCGACATTCGTTCTTAACAGCAGTGAAGGTTTTTAGTTTGTGCCTCGTCGTGTGGTTTTGCGTAAACACGAGCGAGCGACAATTCGCTGCACAAGTTGCCAAGCTCGAGCCGTCACCAAAACCCGCTGACGCACCGCTTGCCTGGAGGCCGTTGATTGGCGAGTACGTGATGGGTGACCAGACTCTGATCATCCTCGAAAGTGACGGAAAACTGTCAGCGCTTTTCAACCGCACCGAATTGGCGCCGCTGCAAGAGATCTCGAAAGACCATTTCAAGTTTTCGTCCGCCTCAGCACGGGCGAACGACGCGCTGGTTTTCGCGCGCGACACGCGTGGCAGAGTGACGCAAGTCGAGATCGGAAAGTCGGTTTTCAAGCGTAGACCACTTGGGCCGGAAGAAGGTTCGAATCAACTTCGAGTTCAGCCGTTGCGTCCGGTGCCTGACCTCATTAAGGAGGCACGTATGGCGACGCCGCCCCAAGAGACCGGAGATTTTCTGCCTACTGATTTAGTCGAGTTGCGGAAACTCGATCCCACAATCAAGCTCGAAATCCGGTACGCCACCACCAACAATCTATTCGGCACAGTCTTCTATTCCGAGCCGCGCGCCTTCATGCAACGACCGGCCGCGGAAGCACTGGTTCGTGTGAATCGCAAGTTGAAGACGGCGGGTTATGGTCTCCTGGTCCACGACGCCTACCGCCCCTGGTATGTGACGAAGGTATTTTGGGATGCGACGCCGGACGATAAAAAGAAATTTGTGGCCGATCCAGCGAAAGGGTCTCGTCACAATCGCGGCTGTGCCGTTGACATCACGCTCTACGATCTCAAAACGGGACAGCCTGTCGAGATGGTGAGCACGTATGACGAGACGACGGACCGCGCGTATCCGGACTACCCTGGCGGAACGTCGCTGCAACGTTGGCATCGCGATCTGTTGCGAAGAGAGATGGAGTCGGAAGGCTTTACCGTGTATGAAGCCGAATGGTGGCACTTCGATTACAAGGACTGGCAGAAGTACCACATCGGCAATGTGGCATTTGATCAGATCGGTTCGGCCGCGCCGGCTTCCGCACAGGAGCCACAAAAGATCGCACAGATTTAAATCAGTTCTGATCCGTCTTTTCCGCGTTAATCCGTGGCTAGTAACTGCCGCTCTGCTTCATTTGGTTTTCGATTCAGTTCTCTGAACCTCTCATCGATTCTGAGGAGCGAAAGAGCTTTCTTGTCGTCTTGCTCGAGTTGATTAATCGTGACCAGAGCCAGAGTGAAAAGCTCGGAGGCTTCAGCAGAATCATTTATGAGCGCAAACCGGTAAGCTACTTCAATCAGCGACGTCGCCCTTTCATAGTTGTTCTGAATCAGGCGGGCGCTTTTTGCGGCTTCGAGTAATGTTTGGCGCGCCAAATCCGTTTCTGCTGATTCCTTGAGAACATCCGTAACGGCGAGCCAGTAAGATGTGTTTGAGTAATTGTTCGTGATTGACTCGGCGGCCTGGAACACTCCGCGAGAATTACCACCGCGAGCGCACTCTTTTCCAACTTCTTCCAGGGCCATGTATCGATGCGTCTCGGAACTAAGTTTTTCAGTGACTTGAAAACTTTTTTCCAGGTGACCAACTATCACGAAAGCCACTGCTAACTCCGCCAGCAGGCTATCTTTCATTAACATCCATTGCTCGCCATAAACTGGCTCGTCAAGAACAAGTTCCAGCGCCTCAGACAATAAGGTTAGGGCCTGATCGATCTCTCCTGTGCGAAAATACTCAATCGCCTCCCTTGTCGAGGCGCGCGCAAACTGAAACGGATCCTCGATCTGTTCGGCGGCGACGTCAGCCTGCTCAAAATGGCCCAGGCGCGCAAAACTTTCCGTGATCTGCGCCAGGGCCTCGCCACGCGGGTAGCTCGACGATAGTCCCACAGGCGGTTGGCCCTCGAAACTTTTACATAATTCAAGGGCATGGGAAAGAATCTCCAGCGCCCGATCAGTGTCACCAAATTTCTCGTAAAGAGAAGCGATACCCAGGAGCGCGTAGATCCGATTCTGCGAAAACTCTATTTCCTCGGCTGCTCGAAGCGACTCAGCCAGCAATTCTGCGGCTTCAGCCTTGCGATCGGCGCGGAGGGCTGCGGCTACCAGTTGGCCTAAAGTGTCGCAGCGAAGATCGGGAGCTGTTATTGATAAAGCGAGCTCCACCGAACGAGGTGAAAAAGTACCGGCAATGAGAGCTATCCTGCGCAAAGCCGGATCAGCATCATCCAGCTCGCTCGCCAGTTCGAGAGATTTATCGACGTCGCCAAGTGCAGCATATTGAACGGCGATCTCTTCGATTGCCACGCTGCGAATGCCGGGGTCATCGATCGTTTCAAGCAGGGCCTCAGCATAATCTGAGTCGCTGTTTGTAATAGAAGCAGCCGCGATTTCTGCAAACGTGTTGTTTCGCGCAAAGGGATCAGAGATAGTCTCGGCCAGCTCAATAGCACGGTCAACCAGTCCGAGTCTGGCGTACCGTGAGGCGATGATTGAAATGACCTCAGCGTGGGCATCGCCTTCCAGGTGTACGGCAAACTTCTCGGCCGCCATCAAAAACTCTGTGACGTCGTTATCGTTGTGGTTTGCTTCACTTGTCATACGAAAATCTTTTTGTGGCTGGAAGACTTTTACGGTAGAGAAAAGAACAATTCATTTTTATCTAAATCAAGTATTTCGATGATCGGCATTCCCCAGCGAGAATCACGAGCTTCGATACTTTTTTCTTCAATCTCTTTTCGCAGCGCCTTTTCTTGTTCAGAGTCGAGTGAGATAAACACCCTGCCGTTACCTGCCTTCACCTCAGCCTGAGCAAGAATCAACTCGAACCCCAATCGGCTAACCTGACATACATAGGCTCGGCCCTCTTCTTCATAGTTCCAGTCCAATGAGAACCCCAGCTTCTCCGTATAAAACTGGATTGACCGTTCGGCGTCTCTGACGAAAAAGACTGGTCTCGAATACCAATGTTTCACGGCTTCATTTCCTTTCCAATAGTGCCAAACGATTCGCGATAAAAGAACTCGGTGTGTGGCTTTATTTCTCAACACGCAAAAACGCCACACTCGTGATATCCCCTCACGCAATTAGAAGGACTGATCCGTGGCCTTCTTGCTTCGCTCGGGTATCGGCATGTCAATTGCTCCTCACCGCAGCGAACTCCCTACTCATTTCAGTCTGAGTGCCTCTTGGCTTAACGTTCGGAGCATCCGCTTTGACGGGGAGTCTTTCTCATATCGACCGCCAATGCGAAGCCCGAACCTCTCCACTTCAACCAGTTCCATCAATCATATGGGGAAAGGTACTAAGGATCATGGAAGTCAATCTCTTTCGGCAAGGTCGCTTGCTCCGCGTAACGACGTTGCCTTTCTTACTTTTTCTGTCCGTGCTGACAATCGCCACGCACGCCTATGGACAGGCCGCGACCGGTCGCTTGTCCGGAACCGTGTCCGGACCAGACGGTCTCATTGCGAATGCCACTGTGATAGTAACCGACAATCAAACGAAACAGACACACACTACTGTCACCAACGATCAGGGGGCGTTCAGCTTTCCACAACTTGATGTGGGTAGTTATTCAGCCAGCTTTTCGGCTCCCGGCTTCAAGACCCTCACAGCCAGCGACGTGAAAATCGACGTAGGCAAGGAACACGTTTTAACGCCCACACTCCAAGTCGGCGGGATTGAAGAGACAGTAAATGTAATTGAGGGCGCCGACATTGTTAACACCACCAACGCTGAACTCAGCGATACAGTTACTGAGACGCAGTTGCTTGGTTTACCGATCAATGGTCGCGACCCTTCCAGTTTAATTCAGTTACAGCCGGGAGTAAGTCAGGGCGGGGAAGTTAACGGGCAACGCACTTCGGCGCAAAACATCACCCGTGATGGTCTGAACGTTCAGGACAACTTTATTCGCGAAGGCAATTTCAATCCGGATCGGCCCCGGATCGACGATTTATCCGAGTTCACGATCGTTACGCAAAATGCCAATCCCTCGTTGGGCAGTGGTGGTCTATCTCAAGTGCAGTACGTAACTGCTCGCGGTGGCACTGACTTCCACGGGGCGCTCTACGAGTACAATCAAAACGCCGCTCTGGCTTCGAATGGCTTCTTTAACAACCGGAATGGAGTTCACAAGCCGCCTTTTAATCAGAATCAGTACGGCGGCAAAGCCAGTGGGCCAATTTATCCTCTACACAAGGCATTCTTCTTTTTTGCCTACGAAGGATTGCGCTTGCCACAAACAGTTTCGACCACTCGTACGATTCTGACGCCGTCAGCCAGACAGGGCATCTTCACTTACGTCGATGACAACGGCAATACGCGCCAGTTTAATGTTCTCGGTAGCCAGGGATTGGCTATCAATCCCCTAATCTCCAGTCGTATTCTTTCCGGCTTGCCGGCAGCCGGGAATAACAATCAGGTTGGCGATGCCCTCAACACGACCGGCTTCACTTTCAATCAGCGCGCCGACGTGAAGATAAACCTTGCGACGACACGCATCGACTATGACCTTAGTTCACGGCAGGGAATCAATTTCGTGTGGCATCGTAGTACCGATAATTTCCTGCGTCCCGATACCGATACAGGCGGTTTCAATACGGTTCCTTTCGGATCTCAGACGTCAACGACCAACGAGCTGGTCGGAGCTTATAATTGGACCATCAGCAGCAAGTTCAACAACGAAGTGCGGGGCGGCTATCAAAAGAGCAATCCCTTCTTCAACACCAGTGGGCTGCCCTCGGATTTCTTCATCGGCTTGCCGCTCACCGATAGTCCGGAAAACAGCTTTCTACCGCAGGGTCGTACCACGAAGCTCTACAACATTCAGGACAATGCGGTTTATTCATGGGGGAATCATTCCTTCCGCTTTGGCGGCCAGGACAACATCTACCGCATTGTTTCTTTTGGCGGTTCATCGCTGCCAACATTCTTTCTCGACAACTCTAACTTTCCCAACTTCGGGTTTGTGCCGGCGAATACTCCCGGAGTGCCGTCACAGTTCACGATACCTAATTTAAGCGATCCCAATCAGGTCGCAACGGCAAACGCATTGCAATCGGAACTTGCCGGCCTCATCGGCGAGTCTCAAAACACATTTAACGTCACCAGTAAGACTTCGGGCTTTGTGCCTGGCGCGCCGGTCATCAACACGCTGAACTACGATAACCTGTCATTCTATGTGACAGATCAGTGGCGCGTTCGGCCCAACCTGACACTTAATCTGGGCTTGCGGTATGAACTATTCTCCGGCATTAAAGATCCGAGCGGCTTGCGGCTCGAAGTTGTAACCAGCGGAGTGAATCCCACTGACGCGCTGCTAAATCCGAATGGCACTTTTGATTTTGTCGGCGGCAACGCCGGTTCACCTGGACAGTTCTTCAAGACAGACAAGAACAACTTTGCTCCCAACATTAGTTTTGCGTATTCGCCAAACTTCCACACGAGACTCGTTAACACTCTCTTGCCTGGAAATGGTCGCACGGTGATTCGCGGCGGCTTCAGCGAGAGTTACATCAACGACGAATTCGTCCGTGCACCCGATAACGCGTTGCAGAACCAGGGCCTCTCAGTTACACCGATCAACTTTGGCTTAACTGGGGCGATCAATAACCCGCCGCCTGTTCCGACACCGGCATTTGTAGCGCCACCACTGACGTTCGCCAGCATCAACGCCTTAGCGCCTGGCGCAAATGTGGCCTTTCTCATTGATCCGAACATGCAACTGCCTCGCGTTGAGCAATACAACTTTGGCATACAGCGCGAGCTCGGGTTCAAGTCGGTACTCGAGGTTCGCTACGTCGGAAATCGCAGCCATGAACTGATTCGGACCGTCGATCTCAACCAGGTGGATATCCGCAACAACGGGTTTCTTAGCGACTACCTGCGTGCGCGTTCGAACCTCTTGTTAACCGGCAACGCGGCTTGCACAACAGCGCAGAATGCCGGTTGCCAGACTTTGACGGTGTTTCCACAGCTCGCAAACGGCGGTTCATTGAACAGTGCGGCAGTGATAAATCTGCTACGAAATGGTTCTGTAGCGGATCTGGCTCGCCGGTACGTGACTCTGGGACAAACAGGATCGGTGCAGATACTTCCCAACCCCAACATGGGAATTCTCGACCTGCTCGGGAACCTGGGCCAATCCAATTACAACGCGTTGCAGGTCGAGTTGCGGCGCAGGTTCTCGCAGGGGTTGTTATTGCAGGCTAACTATACTTTCCAAAAAACACTCGACAACATTAGTCCGGGGAATCCGGGATTCAACAGCGAAGATCAGACGCGCGTCGCAGCCTTTCTCGACAATGCGAACCCGCACCTCGACTATGGACGTGCCGACTATGACCAAACGCACGTCTTCAATCTAAATGCCGTTTACGATCTGCCGTTCGGCAGAGGTAAATACTTTTTAAGCGACCGCGGCGGTGCGTTTGATCGACTAGTTGGCGGCTGGCAATTAGGAGGAATTCTACGTATCAACACTGGCACGCCGCTGACGATTGTCGATCCGAGAGGCACGCTCAATCGTGTAGGCAGATCGGCAAATCAAACGGCCGTGACCAGTCTCACTAATGCTCAGATCAGTGACTTGATTGGCATCTTCAAGCAGAACGGCAACGTTTATTACATCAATCCTTCAGTGATCAACTCCAACGGTCGCGGGGCCGCGGCGTTTGGCCAGCCTGCGTTTCCGGGTGAGGTATTCTTCGACAACGGTCCGGGACAATCTGGCACCCTGGCTCGCAGTACCATCAATGGTCCATTGTTCACTGAACTGGACATGTCGCTGACAAAGAGCATCAGGCTAACCGAAAGGATGCGTTTCCAAATCCGCGCCGACGCATTCAACGTTCTGAACCACACCAACTTTCTGACGGGGATTCTTACCTCCGGACTTTTTCTAAACGGGACGAACAACACAATCTTCAATGTGAACAGCCCGACTTTCGGGCAGATCACTGAGGCAAACACAATCGGCGGCAGCGGATTAAACCGCATCATCCAGGTTGCGGGACGATTTGAATTTTGACAACTGCGGAACAGCACCGACCCGAGGTGCTGTAATCGAATCAATGGCCAGTGCCGCAAGCACATCAGTCGCTCCAAGGCTGAATAACTTTGCGGCACTGGCCATTCTCATATCGAGCGTAGGGCCCGAATAAACCTGCTAATCTAATCCGTGTTTGTCTGTATAATCTGTGGTTAAATACCCGAATGAACCCACGCGAAAACATTCTTGAGCGGTTGCGGACCATCAAGCCGGCTTTGCAGCAAGAGTTTCCACTCCGCCGCATGGCCTTATTCGGTTCTTGGGCGCGAAATGAGCAGACCGAGACAAGTGACGTGGATATACTCGTCGAAGTCGATCCATCGATCGGCCTTCGCTTCGTTACCCTGGCCGAACGCTTGGAGTCATCGCTGGAGCAACACGTTGACCTCGTCTCCAGCAGAGCCGTGAAGGCAGATTTATTAAAACAGATCCAGGCTGAACTTATCGATGTCTAAACGCGATCCTCTCGTCCTCCTCGAAGACATCGTGCTGGCTATTCAGAAGATTAGCCGTTACACCTCGCAATTGGATCATGACGCGTTTCTCAGAGATGAACTCGTCATAGATGGTGTCGCCCGCAATCTGGAAATAATCGGCGAAGCTGCCCGACAATTGCCGGAAGAGTTCAGGCGCGTTCACACACAAATTCCCTGGACGCAGATTGCCGGACTGCGAAACCGAATTGTTCACGACTACTTTGGTCTGGATCTTGAAATCATCTGGGAGATCATCCAGCACGATCTACCCGAGCTCGAGAAGCAAGTCGCGACGCTCTCCAGAGTTGACCCTGACTAGACCACTGATTGTTCTTGCTTTGCAGAAGCTCATTTTTCCCAACCGAAGCGAAGATTTTTGTGCTATGGTGCTGTCGCCTGTTTTGGCCTCTACCCTTGCGCGAGTAGAAACTGTACTTACCTGATTTCAATTTAACAAGAACGCGGGTTTACGCAGATCTGCGTTATCCGCGTTCATCCGCGGCTGCTTTCTTCTCGCACGCCTGTTGGGTTAGTGACAAGCAAACGCCACAGAACTGCCACTTGTACCTAACATTTCCGCTGGATGATACCCACAGCATCTTCGATAACCACGAACGAGGAGATAGCATGGGTACGGAAGCTTTAATCAAGGTAGTCGAGCAGCAGGAAGCGCTCGATCGATTGAGTGATCAGATACAACCTTTCGTTAAAGACGCATTCAAGTCGTCTGGGCCCGTGGGCAGGGAAGTCAAGAACGCCCTCCACGGTACCTGGCTTGGCCATCCACTGCATCCGGAGCTAACCGACGTGCCTCTCGGCGCGTGGACAGCCGCGCTCGCGCTCGACGCGATGGAGTCGATTAGCGGTCGCAGAGAGCTTGGCGCCGGAGCCGATGCTGCCATCGCGGTTGGACTAGTGGGCGCGGCAGGAGCAGCCGTGACGGGATTGACCGACTGGTCCGAGACTGACGGGCGCGCGCGCAAAGTTGGAATGCTGCACGGCCTGCTGAACGCAGGGGCGACGGCGCTTTACACGACATCGCTCATCCTTCGGCGCAAGAAGAAGAGAAACGCCGGAATTGGCTTCGCCATGCTCGGTTATGCCGTCTCAAGCGCGTCAGCCTACCTGGGTGGCCATCTTGTCTTCGGCGAGCAGATCGGAGTGAATCACGCTGCGGCGCAAGAGATGCCGAAAGAGTTCGTATCGGTATTGCCCGACGCTGAACTTCGAGAAGGCGAGATGAAGCGTGTGGACGCCGCAGGAGTGCCGGTGCTCTTAGCCCGCGTGGAAGGCGCCGTGTGCGCAGTGGCACACACGTGCTCTCACTTGGGCGGTCCGTTGTCCGAGGGCAAGTTGGAAGGCGATGTGGTCCAGTGTCCGTGGCACGGCTCGCGTTTCAATGTCAAAGATGGCAGCGTGGTGGATGGTCCGGCGACGTTCCCGCAACCTTGCTTTGAAACGCGCGTGCGCGAAGGTCAAATCGAGGTGCGTTCCATCGATAGGTAGCGCCGCTGCGGATTTCCGCTAATTTTGTGCTTCTTTGTGGCGGATTCTTCTGCAACTCCAATGACAATTAGCAACTCGGCTAATTATTCGCTTGTTAATTATTAGCGAATATGCTAAATATCCAGGCGTTCCAAATCTTAGGAGGCTGCTATGGAGAGATCGACCCCGGTTAGGATGCTGTGTACGTATCGCGTTAAGGATGGTAGGGAAGCGGAATTTCTGTCACTGCTCGAAAAACACTGGCCCACGCTGCGCAGCGTCGCCCTGGCAACTGACGACCCCGCCAGAGTGTTGCAAGCTAGAGATAAGTCGGGCAAAACTGTCTTCATCGAAATGTTCTCCTGGAAAAATCCGGAAGCTCCGGGAATCGCCCATCAGACGCCGGAAGTGATGTCTGTTTGGGAACCAATGGGGGCACTGGCAGATGAAATGAATTTCTGGCCGATAGAAGACGTCGCAATCAATTTTGCGCAAGTTTGATCCCCAAAAGCGACTTGAGGAGCTCGACGCTGTCTTTTCGGCGCTTTCACACACTTCCAGGCGGCACGTGTTGCTGGTGGTGCAGTTCCGTGGCGGCACTATGACAGCGGGAGAAATCGACGAACGTTTCCAGCACACATGGCCCACCACAAGCCGGCATCTGCGGGTGCTTGAGCGCGCTGGATTGCTGCTACACGAAAAGCGCGGGCGCACCAGGATTTATCGTGTGAATTCAGAGAAGCTGGGTGTAATACGAGAATGGCTGCAATGGTTCGAAGCATCTGAGCCGGCCGATAAAACTTTGGTTCCGGCCAGGAAGGTTACAGCGAAGAAAAAATCGCGTCGGTCAAAATAAAACCGTCGTCACCAATTACGGGCTTTGCCTCAAAAGTCGAAACTATTCTTGGATCGGGTCAGTACAGGGAGCGGTAGCGACCTGGTCAAACTACAGAGTCAAGAATCGCTAGAATTCGCATGCTGATCACTGACCAGGTCGCTACCGCTCCCTGTACTGACCCGATCCAAGTGCGATTTCCTACTTTTGAGGCAGTCACCAATTACTCAGTTCTACTTCCCTGGTCCATCTTAAGTTGCCAGAACAAGAAGGCGAGCTCCAATGAGACGTCTTCAATTATCTTACTCAACGGACGACCGCCGGCGTGACCCGCCTTGGTATCATAGAGCAACAAAACAGGCTTGCCTGACGTGCTCGCGGCTTGCAGGCGCGCAGTCATCTTTCGCGCTTGCAATGGAGGGACCCTCGTGTCCTGATCCCCCGTCGTTAAGAGCACTGCCGGATACTTTTCTCCAGGCTTGACCTTTTGATAAGGCGAATAGGAGTAAAGATATTTGAACTGTGCGGGATCAGAAGCATTCCCGTACTCGAGTAGGGCCGGGGGATTGTTATTCTTAAATCGGTAGTAGCCGATCATGTCGAGGTCGGGAAACTCACAGAGTACGGCCTGAAATAGTTCCGGTCTTTGCGTGAGAGCTGCCCCGACCAGCAAACCACCGTTGCTGCCGCCTTGAATAGCCAACCGCGATGGATTGGTATATTTGTTTTTGATGAGCCACTCGGCAGCGCCTATGAAATCATCGAAGACGTTCTGTTTTTTATCGAGCATGCCGGCTTTGTGCCATGCCTCGCCAAACTCTCCGCCGCCGCGAATGTTCGCGAGTGCATATACTCCGCCTTGCTCGACCCAAACGGCAGCCGATGAACTGAACCTCGGCGTCTGATTAACATTAAAGCCTCCATAACCATACAACAGCACGGGGAGTTTCCCATCAGGTTGCAAACCTTTCTTGTGCACGAGGAACATCGGCCCTTTTGTTCCATCCTTTGATGAGTACCAGACTTGCCGCACCTCAAAGTCATCTGATTTGAACGGAACTTTAGGTCGTGCCCAAAGTTCCGTCTTTCCGGTTTGAACGTCGTAGCGATAGATAGTCTGGGGTGTCACAAACGAGCGGAAGCTGAAAAATGCTTCGTTGCTGTCCCATCGTCCCGCGAGACCACTTGCCGAGCCAAGACCTGGAAGCGAAACTTCGCCCAGGGCCTTTCCATCTACTGTGAAGATCTTTATCTGTGTCGTAACATTATGCAGGTAGCTCACAAACAACTTGCCGCCGACGAGTGAGAAACCCGCGATTGCGTCGCGGCCTTCCGGAACGATCGTCAGCCACTTCTCGCGAGCAGGATTATTTAGATCCACTACCACTATGCGCTGATTGGGCGCTTGCCAGTCCGTTTGCATTACAAGCCGATCGCCGGCAAACCATGGATTGAAGTGCGCATCGATATCGTTAACGATCGGTTGAATTGGACCATCGGGCAGCTTTTGCAGGTAGACTTCGTTTTTGGCCCAACCATGCTGAACTCCGAACAGCAAATACTTGCCGTCCTCTGAGACAGATGCACCAATCCACTTGTCTGGTCCATAACCTTTGCCAAATATCTCTGCATCCTTCGACGGGTCGGTTCCGATGGCGTGATAGAAGACGCGTATCCCGGTGTCTCTTCGTTGGAGGTTGTAGTAGAAGCCGCTGCCATCTTTCGTTATCGAGACGCCGCGATAGAGTGCGTTCGGCAGTTGCTCGACATCTTTGCGTTTGTCCACGTCCATCACGTGCAGTTCAGTTTCGTCCTGACCTCCTCGGCGGACGCTGTAGATAACCAACTTGCCGTCGCTTGAGGCGTCAAGTAGGCCGATGTCGGTGGTGTGATCGGGGCTGAGGGTGTGCGGATCGATGAGGACTTCGTCCTTGCCGTTTAGCCCCTGGCGAACATAAAGAATCGACAGGTCATCCTCAGCGCGCTTCTTAAAAAGAAAATAACGTCCACCCTGCTCAAAAGGCGCGCTCACAGAATCGACACGCAACAATTCCGACAATCGCTTTTGTATCAGAGGTCGCGATGGAAGCTCGTCGAGCAGCGAGTGGGAGTATTTGTTTTGCGCATCGATCCATGCTCGTGTTTCAGGGCTGTCCTGCTCTTCAAGCCAGCGATAGGGATCTATGATCTCGACGCCGTGAATGACTTCACGAAAGTTGTCGAGTCTTGCAGGCGGTGGTTTGGGTACTTGCGCTTGTACAGATGAAGTCGATGAGATCACCAGGATGGCGAATAACAACACCCGGCAACGCATGTTTTTGTGAAGTGACACAACCCTATGCCTCCTCGATTCGTTGCAAAAGATCCGCCACAAAGAAGCACAAAAGGCACAAAATCAGCGGAAATGCTTTTGTGCTTTTTGTGCTTTTTTGTGGCTGGAAGACTTTTGATTCAAAGCCTCCACACGCTTTATGACTATTTATTTACGACAAGTCCTTGATTCCGGCAAGTATGATCGGGTGATCCGTTTATTCGTAACGCAGAACCTTAAGGAGCTCAATCACCTTCTGCGGCCTCACACTTCCTGAGTTGTTCAGCCACAAAAAGCGGAGCGTTAATCTGTCGCACTCCCTGGTCCATCAGGCTCTTGATAAGTGCCAGTCCTTCACCGTCGATGAAACAGATGTTTTCCAGATTAAGAGTGAGCCGCAGTCCTGCCTCCAACACAGATTCGGCAGACTCGCGTAATAACTCGATCCATTGACCAGAGACCGAACCATCCAATTGCAGTGTGACTTCCTGGTTCGACTGAACAACTTTAGTGATCTTCAACATTCACGTGTCTCTTTTCGAGATAAGCTGCAAGTGCCATCGAATGGTCCGGCCTGGTAGTCCTACGGAAGCGCCTGCGGCTCGCCGTAAATGAAGTCATCCATCATGACGATGTCGTTCTGACTGTCATCGTCTGGACCTGGGGCGGCATTACCCGCAGTAATCCGTACGCCGGCGATCCGAGCGTCATTAAATTTGACTCCGAAGAAAGACAGATTTCCGTCGCCGGGAGCGGCGGGAACATTGCTGCTGAAGAACAGTTCACCGTTGACTCCGAAAAACTCTATCAACGTGCTGGCTCCGCGGTTGCCGTGTTTCTCACCGGGCCCACTTCCATCCGGTTGATCGACGTCGGTGAAAACGGCGCCGAAGCCACTGACTGTTGCTCGAGTATTTCCGTTTGAGCCAGGTAAAAAGAACACTGAGTCGGTGATATTGCTTCCTACCGGTGTGAACAGACGAAAACCGCTGAAGGTCTTAAACACAAGACCATAGCTCGGATTGTTGAAGAGTACTGCGAGGCCACCCTGTGGTCCACCTGACGGAGGCGCCTGGGAAAGTCCGATCCCCGGTGTCGTGAACTGGGCGCCTCGTGTGTTCAGGAATGTGTTGAATGGAGTTACTGGAGCTGTAGTAGTAGTGTCAACACCACCGGCTCCATCCCAATTTATCTCGCGGTGACCGGTATTAAGCGGGCCGGAGTTGCCATTGTTCGGGTTTCCCAGCGCAGCGCGGAAAGCATCGACTGAGCTTTGAATTGCGGCGGCGTTTGGACCAGCCGCCTGGAACACGACCGGGGCTACAAAATCCTTTGTTGTGTTGTCCTGAGCGTGTGCCGTCTGATTTATTCTGAGCGGCATCACAATCGATAACAGGCCAACGACTGTGACGAGTGTTACGAGTATAGATTTCTTCATAGCTGGAATCCTTTCTATCTTTTATTGTGCTTGTTTGTGTGTGGAAGACTTTCAGGCCGGCTCATTGATCAGATCCGGCGTGAATATCAGAAGAGACAATTGCGGTCGAGTTGTCGGAAAAGCGGCCGACCCAGACGATGGGTCTTTCGTTGATCTCGAGCCGGCTCAGGCTCAGCGGTCGTGTCAGAGTTTTCCCTCCAATGCTGTCGCCCGCTCGCGCCACCAGGTGGAGATTCGTTTCCGAGGTGCCGGCCCAGATACCAATGTTGTTGGTGAGGTCCACACCGCCTACTCCGAATGTCAACGTCGCGATGAAGACCACGCTTCCGTCATTCCCCATCTTAATGTCTCCGAAGGAGGCGAATGTCCCGGTCGTTCCGGCCGCCGCTGTCCCTTCCAGAGCGATCGGAGTAGTCGTGACGCCGTCTCCGCGAAAGACGCCCCGGCGGCTCGTGCCACCTGTCAGGAAAGGAGTGAAAGCTGCCTCACCGCGGTCGTTCAGAATCAGAGGTCCGAAGAACGAGGAATAGTTTCCACCCTTGGGAGCCGCCATTCCCGAAAGCGCGATGGCAATGGCATTCTTCCCATCGTGGAGAAACAGACCGGAGGGACCTGCACCATTGTCGAGCTGAGCGAGGGCTAATACTTGTCCATGTTTGTTGAAAATCGGGTCACTGAAATCGACAAACGTGCCCCCGCCGGGCGCGGTCTGGTTGGCAGCAAAGATGGTGGCGATGTTCTCTCCATCGCCGCGGTAGAGGCCGAAATCGGCCGAGCCGCCGGTCATGCCGGCAAAGAAGGCCACTTGATCTCCGTCGTCAATCACCGGTGATCCGAAAAAGATGAAGGTTCCGCCAGTGGGTGAAGGAGTACCATCGAGGGCGATGGCTACCGTGTGAGTACCGTCGTTACGGAAGACACCTTCGCTATTAACGCCTCCCGTCACGAACGACTGAAAGGCGATCAGCCCCCGGGAATTCGCAGCGTATGTTCCCAGAATCAGGCTGCCGCCGCCGGGCGCGGGATCGCCATTCTGCACGAGTGGAACAGTGCGCTTACCATCACCAAAAAAGAAACCAGTATCCGTAGTAAAGATGACGTCGCCTCGGGTGGTGAGGAAGGGAGTGGACACAAAGTTGAAATTTCCCGCAGCCGGATCGGGGTTGCCCGAAAGAGCAATCGACGCGGTCGTTATGCCGTCGCTAAGAAACACGCCCCTTGTGCTGGGCCCGCCAAGGACCGCATCAAAGGCCATCTGGCCGCGCGCGTTCAACGCTGGGGCGTCTGGTAAAGTCGTGTAGTTTCCACCTGCGGGCGCAGCGTCGCCCGAAGCAGCGATGACGGTGTGTGTCACCTGTGCGCGCACGCCTGTCGCCGCAAGCGTCAGTGTGATGAGTGCGCAGACGCGGATGCTTCTGCAAAATATCAAGCGGGATAGGTTCATGATTCGCTCCTCTTATTAATCATTCGCGCGCTGCCACAGTGCAGCTTGCATACCGCGCAGCCCGGCAGTGGACTTTGTTGAAGATGTGAGGACTTGTTGTGGAAAGTCGTGTAGCGGCCGCGCTGGAGCAATAATGATCTCCAGGTGGTCCACGGTATTTAGTAGTTCTTTGGTAGGCGAGCTACGATAGGCGGTGGGCAGAGCGTTTGATCCCCAACTTGTCCATTCTGTGTCGTAGGGTATTGGGGTGCATACCAAGAGTCTTAGCAGCACCGTTTGTGCCCTCTATTACTCCGCGAGTTTGGTGAAGCACTGCGGAGATGTGAGCTCGCTCAACTTCGTCCAGGGTCTTAAACGCAGGAGGCTTGGTGGCTTGGACCACTTCCGGTGCTTCCCGCGCTATTCCACGAAAAGCATCTGAGGTTGAGACGCTAACTAAATCCGTATCTAATTCGAGAATCGGTTCGGGAGAAAGAATCAATGCCCGCTCGATAACGTTTTGCAACTCTCGTATGTTGCCGGGCCAGGAGTAGCTCCTGAGCTTTTCCGTGCTTGCGGCTGAGATCCCTTCCATCTTCTTACCGAGATTCCGTGAATATCGCGAAAGGAAAAACATTGCGAGCTGAGGAATATCCGAACGACGTTCGCGTAGCGGAGGCACATCCAGCGGAAAGACGTTTAATCGATAATAGAGATCCGAGCGGAATCTTCCGGCGTTAATAGACTCCTGCAGATTTCGATTTGTGGCGGCGATAATTCGTACGTTAACGCGCACCGAACGATTGCTGCCAACTGGTTCGAACTCACGTTCCTGCAGAACGCGCAACAACTTAACCTGCGTTTCCAAAGGCAACTCACCGACTTCATCCAGAAAGATTGTGCCGCCGTCGGCGAGCTCGAAACGGCCGATGCGACGCTCGAAGGCACCAGTGAAAGCACCCTTGACGTGACCGAACAATTCGCTCTCCACCAAACCAGCGGAGATGGCGCTGCAGTTGACCTTCACCAGTGGACGACTCTTACGGACGCTGCGGTTGTGAATTGCGCGCGCGATCAGTTCCTTGCCAGTGCCCGTTTCACCGAAGATAAGCACACTCGAGTCAGTAGGGGCTACCTGGTCCACTCGTCGCAGAAGTTCAAGTAGCGGTGGACTGTTCCCAATGATCTCCTCGAAGTTGTGTTCGGTGCGAATCTCCTCTTGCAGATAGACGTTCTCTTTCTCGAGCCGTGCTTTCAACGTCGCGATCTCTTCATACGATTTCATGTTTGCGATCGCTAAGGCTACCTGGTTCGCGACCTCCTGAAGCAGCTCGGCATCATCCGCGGAGTACCGGTGCTTTGACTGACTCCACACTGTAAACGTGCCGATGCTATTGCCCATTGCCACGAGTGGTACGACGCAATAGGACTGAATACCTTCAGCAACAAGACGCGCATCGCCGGCAGACTGCTGTTCCTTTTCGAGATCGCCGCGCAGGACCACCTTTTGATGGGCCAGCACCCATGCCGAAATGCGTGTTTCCTGAAGATCGTAATCTTTGCCCAATTGGAAAAATTCAGATTCAGGGTCGCCGTCCATAGAGAGGAGCTTCAAAGACTTCGTTTCCGGCTGATAAAGAAGGAAGGCGGCCCGGTCGAACGAGACGACACGACGAATAGCTTCATAGGCGGACCGGAATAGGGCCTCAGGGGTTAGGTTGGTGATGATGGCGTTATTGATCTCAAGCAGAGTGCGATGTCGCTCTTCACTCTTCCGCAGCGCGTCTTCCGCCCTTTTCCGTTCCGTGATGTCTTCTGAGAGGGCCATGATAAATCGCGGCATGCTCTCGGTACCCGGGACCAGAGTGACGTTGTTGCTTACCCAGATGAGACTGCCATCCTTGCGTCGGTACTGCTTTTCGATTTGAAATTGTTGCCGTTTCCCTTCAAGCAGTTCTGTAACCAGCGTCCAGTTGGCTTCGCGGTAATCCTGATGACTAATTTGAAGAAATGAAAGCGCTTGGAGTTCCGCTTCGGTATAACCGAGCATGTTTTGGTAAGTGGGATTGGTGGCTACGAAGCGGCCATTCAGATCGGTGAGGGCGACGCCGATGGCAGAATTCTCAAAGACGGATCGCCAGCGCTCCTCACTGACTCGCAAGGCGTCCTCCGTTCGCAGCCGTTCCGTGGCTTCGTCCGCAGGAGTGCGATTTTGGGCTTTTCTGTTCGGTGGCCCAGCGCGCGGCATACATTTCTTCCGGCGGCTGCTCGAGCAACTGAGAGATCCTTCAGTTAAAGCGGACAGCCTTAAACTGGATGTGCGACTTAAAGATTTACTTGCAGACAATAGAGCGGAACGGAATCGGTGGAACTTAATCTCTAAGTGCGTACGGATCTTGTTTGACACCACCCGCCGAAGTCAAGCGACAGCCTACTTCACACTGTCGAGACTTCGATGGCGCTGCCACTTGCAAGTAGAGCTGCCTCCTCAGCTAGAGGAAGAGGGCATCCAAAAAGCCAATGAGGACCCGATCCAGGAAGACGAACAACAGGATGACCACAGAGGGAAAAGAACTTTATTCCTCGAATATGATCCACTTTGTTGTCTGTAATAGCTACAAAAAGCCACAAAAAACACAAAGAACTTGGCGAAGCTATGGCTCAAGGGGGGATAAAAATGATCGGAGTTATTAGAAACACACGAGCGTTAACGATCTTTCTCAGCGTGGTTCTTCTATTCAGCACTTTCGGCAGTTTAAGTGTCGATGCTCAAAGGCGCTCCAGGCGCTATCACCGACCTCACCACAGCAGGCTCAAAGGAGCGCTTATCGGCGCCGGTGTCGGTACTGTTGGAGGTGCGGTGGTTGGTGGTAAGAAAGGCGCGGCGATCGGAGCGGGTGCCGGCGCCGGCACAGGATACCTGATTCAAAGACATCGAAATCGCAAGCACCGGCATTACCGGCGCTACTAACATTCAATCATCTTTCGGTTGACTCGGGGTGGTCCTTCGTGGGCCACCCCTCGTCTTCTTGCTATCTTCCGCAATTTCCGACTTGCAAAAGCAGAAGCCGCAGCTTAATCATATGCACAATCAACTGTGTGATCGCTGCTGACTAGCCGCATGAAAGCCTACGAATTCGTCACTATCTGGCGCGTTAAAGCTCCGATTGAAAGTGTCTGGAACGAGATTTACCACTCCAGGGAATGGCCTACATGGTGGAAAGGCGTGGAGAGTGTGGTTGAAGTGCGCAAAGGAGATGAAAGTGGCGTGGGAAGTATTCATCGCTACACGTGGAAGAGCAAGCTTCCCTATAAGCTCAGCTTCGACATGCAAATGATCCGTATTGAGCCACCACTACTGCTAGAGGGAATCGCGATCGGTGAATTAGAAGGCCGAGGACTATGGCAACTATCGACTGAGGGCAGCGAAACGATTGTCAGATATGATTGGAACGTACAGACGACCAAGAAGTGGATGAATCTCCTGGCGCCTATTGCTCGTCCGGTGTTTGAGTGGAATCACAACGTAGTAATGAGCTGGGGAGCAGAGGGCCTGGAAAAAAGGCTCGGAGCAAGTGTCGTTGCGCAGACGTGAAGCGTGCCTGGCTTTGTCTGAAGAAGTGTGCCCGTATGAGCTTCTTGTAGCTTTTCAACAACACATACGCGTCAATTGGTGAGTCGTCGCGAGTTTTTAGGTGGTGCCCTAATTTCAAGATCTTCTCTGCGGATCTCTGCGGTCCTCTGCGCCTCTGCGGTAAATTTATTCGTCAAGTGCGATTCACCGCAGAGACGCAGAGACGCAGAGGACCGCAGAGATTCGCAGAGGTGAAACCAGGGCACCACCAGTTTTTAACATCAGTTGACACAGCTATTCCGCGCCTGTATCGTTTTCGCTAATTCAATCAGTTTACAGGCTGGCCTGGCCGAGGCTGCACGTCTTGTGCATGACTCCTGATCCAACCTACTTTCTGCTGTGTGCGGCCCAGCGCAACCCCTAACAGTGGCGTTTAATCTATGACATCAAGCTCCTGTAGGTTAACGAGTAGTGCTTTGACGATTCGCACTAGATGGTAGCGGTGTGTGACGAGTGGTGCCTGTTTTTTTCGAACCAGGGTGTGCAATGAAAGTTGATCGCTACAACTTTGCATCGCAGTTCGGTGACGAACTGCACCTCATAACAGAGCAAATAAGCCGGATGCTCGTCACCGGGCATTACATCCTGACAGAAGAGGTCTCGCATTTTGAAGCGGCATTCGCCGATTATCTCGGCGCCAGGTATGCGCAAGGCGTAAACACGGGTACAGATGCGCTGACAATCGCCTTCTTGGCCCTGGGCATTGAACCTGGCGACGAGGTTATAACGCAAGCTAACACTTTCAACGCTACCGTCACTGGTGTCATACGGGCCGGCGCAAAGCCGGTACTTGTAGATGCAGACGAAGCATCGTTTCTGATTGACGAATCGCAGGTACAAGCAGCAATCACTGCCAGAACTCGCGTCATACTGCCGGTTCATCTGTACGGTAAACCCACTCCTCTCAACCGGCTATTAACCCTTGCGCAAAAGCATGATCTGCATTTGGTAGAGGATGCCGCACAGGCGCATGGGGCACGCATCGGAGGTCGTCGTGTGGGCACGTTTGGAGCTGCCGGCTGTTTCAGTTTTCATCCAAGCAAGAATCTCGCTGCTGCAGGGGATGCGGGCGCCATTGTTACCAACCACGATTCAATCGATGGTCTAATTCGACGATACCGGGAGTTGGGCCAATACGGTCAGAACAATCACGTTGTGACGGGGTTGAACAGTAAGTTGGATTCTATTCAGGCGCTAATACTATCGCGCAAACTACCAAACCTCGATTCGTGGAATGCGCAGAGACGGATTGTCGCGGGCTGGTACAGGGAACGCCTGGGTAACCTCCCATTACAGTTTCAGAGCCCTGACGACGAACATGTCTATCATCTCTTTCAGATACGTGTGGAAAAGCGCGATCAGTTGCTTGAGCTCTTGCGATCGGAGGGGATCGACGCTGTCGTTAGATACCCAACACCAATCCATTTGCAACCGGCATTCGCGAATTGCGGATGGCGGAAAGGTCAGTTCCCGGTGGCTGAAAAACTTGCTAATGAACTCCTTTGTCTACCCATTCGCCCCGACCTGTCTGTAAGCGAAGTGGATTTTGTCGCAGATAAGATTCGCATGTTTTATGAAGGTTAACCGGATCGGAATCATAGGATGCGGGCGAGCAGGACGTGAACACGCGCGGGCTTCGACATTGCTGGGCGCGCGAGTAGCTTTGCTTTGCGATCGAGATATCTCGCGAGCCAGAACCCTGGCCGGTGAACACCCTGATAGCGTTGTACTGGAAGACTTCCAAAGTATCGACTGGTCATCAATTGACGCTGTGTTCGTATGCACGCCTCCCGCATCGCGTGGGCCGGCGGAGCTGGCCGCGATCCAAGCCGGAATTCCAGTTATGGTGGAGAAGCCTGTCGGGCTCTCTGCCGAAGGATGTATGCCGCTTCTCAAAGCCCTTCGTGAAAAGCCGGTCATAAACTCGGTTGGATACATGAATCGCTATCGCGATTCTGTCAGTAAGGCACAGAAGCTTCTTGCAGACACTGAACTTGTTGGAATTGTCTGCAATTGGATAGGAGGGATTTATCGCGTTCCGTGGTGGCTACAGCGCAACGCGTCCGGCGGACCTTTTAACGAACAGGGTACCCACTTGGTCGATTTGTGTCGATTGTTCCTGGGAGAAATTACAGAAGTTTTCGCTATGGCGGGGAATTCATCGATGCACAAGGATCTTCAGGAGACAGTGGTTGTTACACTTCGTTTCTTAAACGAGAAATTTGGGACCATTTTTTACAGTATCCGGGCATCAGAAAAGCACATTCATTTTCAGATTTTTTCCACCACCGACAGCGTGTCTTTGGAAGGGTGGGACCTCAAACTAAAGGCTCAGGGAGCAACTATCTCGAGTGAAGAGGACATATACGTTAAAGAAGACGCGGCCTTCTTCAATGCAATATCGTCCGGTGATCAGGGCGTGGTGAAAACTCCCCTGGAGGATGCGATTCGAACTCAACTAGTAGTTGATACGATTCACAGATCACTTGCCAGTCAAAAACCCGAGCACGTTCCCCTCTTTGATTCAAACTATTTCGCGTCCGGAGATTACAAAAATCTGGAATCAATATCTTAGTCGTAGTCTAAGTTCAAAAAGTGTTGCATGAAGACTTGTACGTTCAATGCCCAGGCCATGTCTGATGATCGCGAACTCATCTTTACAATGGCTTCTAACCGTAGCAACAGTTACGATGTTTACCTATCAAATAAGGTCCTCGATCCCGATAACTCATTACTTCTCGATGTCATAGGAAATCGCCAAACGCTACTGGTCACAACGCCAACGGTCGCCCGGATTTACGGCCCGAGTTTTGATCTCTTGGCAGAGCGAGGCCGCCTGCCTGTCAAGACGCTAGTATTAGAGTGCACTGAGCAGAATAAGTCACTTCAGTTAGTGGGCGAGGTATGCAGGCATGCAGTGCTGGCTGAACTCGGTCGCGATAGCGTGATTGTTGTGTTAGGTGGGGGTGTCTGCTCTGATATCGTAACACTCGCCGCCTCAATGATCCGTAGAGGAATTACTTACGTTCGGATTCCAACTACTTTGCTGGGGCAGGTGGACGCCAGTATTGGTATCAAAGGAGCGGCAAACTTCTGCGGGAAGAAAAACTACCTGGGATGTTTTTATCCTCCTTCAGCAGTCGTCATCGACCCGCATTTCTTGAAGACACTCCCAAATAACCATCTATGTAACGGCTTCGCTGAAATTATCAAAATAGCGATCGCCTGTGATGCTGAACTCTTCGATCTTGTCGCCAATCACTACGAGGCATTCCTCCGAACTGCTCTTCAAGAACCTTATCATCACGCTCGGCGAGTGTTGTGGTTGGCTACCCGAAGAATGCTCGAAGAATTGGAGCCCAATCTCTTCGAAGACAAGTCGTACAGAAGGTTAGTTGACTTAGGTCATACATTCAGTCCCGTGATAGAGGCGGCTTCGGGTTTTTCAATTCATCATGGCGAAGCAGTGGCTGTTGATATTGCGTTAAGCGCGAGTATTTCGGCGGAGCTCGATTTGATATCTGAAGCCGACTTTAGAAGGATAGTATCCACGATTGCTTCGATTGGCTTACCCATTTTCTCGAATGTTGTCACTCTTGATCTGTGCCTGGAAGCTCTCAACGAAGCTGGTAGACACAGAGGAGGTTGGCTTAACCTTGTCTTGCCAATCAAAGTCGGCGAGGTCACCTTCCTGGAACACCTGGAGGATCTCCCTGAAGCCGCACTAAGAGCCTCACTAAATCGCTTGACCCAGGAGAGTCACGACTATAGTGGTCCATAGAAATTACGCATTGCCCTCAGAGGTTACCAGCCAAGCTTGGAAAGGTCAGTACCACCCGCGGTAGCGGGTGGGTGCGTAGCCGTGCACGAACTGCTTGAGCGCTGCGCACCCACCCGCTACCGCGGGTGGTACTGACTGCGTTCAACAACGATTTCTGAACTTTTGAGGCAAAGGTTAGAAATCAGTTATCTGCGTTGCGGCTCGTTGAATTCAGCTTGCGCGCTGTTCGACAGGCCCGACGTAATACAGCAACACTTGCTCCAGGCTCTGCCTTAGATCGTATTTCGGCCGAAAGCCCAGAGACCTGAGGCGTCCAATATCAGCGAAATGCCTGGCAATGTCGTTAACACGATTTTGGGTATGTTCTATCTTAACTGAGTCTTCCAGGCCTGCCAGATTGAGTATCGTATTCAGTACGGACCTGATAGAAGATTCAGTCCCGCTACCTACGTTATAAATCTCACCCGGCGTTCCATTTTCTGATAGCAGGTCAAGAGCGTCAGCAACATCGAGCACATTAACGAAATCCCGAGTGGTATCAAGTCGCCCAACTTTGATGACTGGCGGGAGTTCTTTCTTGAGGATAGCTGCCACTGTGCTCGCGAATCTTCCACAGGCGTGTCGTTCGTCTTGCCCGGCTCCTACTAAATTGAAGAGGCGCGCCCAAACCGTCGGGATCTCGTATTGCGTGGCTAATATGCGGGAAGCGTGCTCTGAAGCAAGCTTACTGGCTGAATAGAGATCAGCGGGTATGCAGGGCGAACTTTCCCTGATAGGCACCTCCGCCGCGCTTCCGTACACGCCACCCGTGGAACAAATAATCAGCCTTGGCAGTTCGATCCCAGATTCTTTAATTGCTTCTATAAGGTGAATAGTCCCTTCAAAGTTGAGCCTGAATAAGTATTCTGGTGGATCATCTCGAAGACCTGACGCAAGATGGATTAACACATGCGGCCGAAAGCTTCGCAATATCTGACACACACCCATCCTGTCGCGGATATCTATCGAAGCATATTGGTAGCGCTCTCCGTAACCTGACGTCTTCAATCCCTCAGGTAATGGCGCCTGAAGGAGCTGCGTTTTCCACGAGACGGAGTGAGTGAAGGTGTCGTCAAGGCGACGAGATCGCCCAACGCCAAGAACTGTTGCTTCGCTGTGGGAGCCGAGCAGTCGTGAGACAACATAACGGCCTACAAATCCTTGTGCTCCGGTAACTAAGAATCGCTTTGTCAGCATTCCATTAACTGGATAATTCGCTCAAGGCCGGATTGTAAGGTTACCTTCGGAATCCACCCTAAAAGAGCGTGTGCCTGTCTCGGGTCGGCAATTAGATTGTATATCTCCGAACTTCCTGGTCGTTTCTTTTCAGGACTCTCTATCACCGGAATACTGCGCCCCAGGATTTGTAATATCAATCGGGCTAGTTCGGCAACGCTCGTGCCTCTACCAGTGCCGATGTTCGCGATGCAAAACTCCGGAAGCTGCGCTTTACAAGAGCAGAGGATGGCTTCCGCAACGTCAGTAACGTAGCAATAGTCACGTGTCGGCTTCAGATCGCGGAGCACAATCGAGTCGTTTCGTTTTGCCTGCCGTAGAATCGTGCCGATAAGTGAGTCGGAAGGGGATCCAGGTCCGTAAACGGAAAAGGGCCGCAGTACTATTGCTTGAAGGCCAAAGCCGTGCGCGAATGCTTCGACAAATCGTTCCGCACTTATCTTTGCTGCTGCGTAAGGGGAACGCGCTTGCAGCGGAAAATCTTCCCGAACCGGAACTGTGTGGGGACGTCCGTATACCTCTGCGGACGAAAGGTAGATGAAGCGAGGAACCTTGAGTCTCCGACAAACGTCCAGTAAAGCAGTTGTTCCCCCGACATGTACTCGAGAGTACTCAACGGCCGATTCGAAGGATGCCGCGACGGAAGCTGGTCCAGCCAGGTGAATCACGACATCGGCGCCTGCTGTGAACTCAGAGATCGCAGAGCTGTCTGTTATGTCTGCTCGGATACTCGTAACTTGTGTCGGCGGCGCGCGTACTTTATCACCAAATGCGCCCACCACGGTGCGGACTTTCGCTCCACGATTTACTAAGAGATCAACTACTACGGATCCTATAAAGCCGCCTCCGCCTGTGACAAGAATCGTTTTGTCTTCAACTGTCTGCAACGTTTCTCCCGTGTCGGCCAACTACCAGGAACAACGTTTGCGGCCCGATTCGTGGCGAAATGGCCCCGATCCGATAGCGCAGAAACACCATTAGTTTGCGAAAAAAAGAGTTTACATTCTCTGGTGAAGGTAGAATGCGGAGCTTTGGCGCGGCAGCCAGGACATGGACCACCCCGGCTCTGGCGAAGTCACACACTTTAGTTAAGAGCACCGTTGGAGCTAAACCAAAGTACTGGATCTTTTCGATATGTAACCCAGCCTGGGAAAGCAACAACTTCAGTGAACGGTCCGAAAAAAACCACAGATGATCTCCGAGATCGAGCTGGCCGATGAGCCTGTACCAGCTTGGAGAAATCCCTCCGAGTAGCCCAACTTCAAAACAGAGAACGCCTCCTGGTTGGAGTAGGGCAGTCATCGCGCACAATGACTCTCTTGGATCCGGCAGATGGGCCAGTAGATCGCAATGATATACAACAGCGAAACTTTTCTCGGGTAGAGTATTGTTTTCCAGAAAGCTCTGCTCAACTTTTATGGCTAACTGCTCTTGAACGCGGCGCGCACGTTCAGGATGAGGTTCGATGCCCATTACTTCGTAGCCACGGGCCTGAGCTGCCGCGAGAAATGCACCATCACCGCAACCAACCTCGAGCAATCGTCCCGGTGGACAGTGACGAGCCATCCAACCGGCTTTGAACTCGGCAAAATACGAATAGAACTCCTCGTCATGCTGGCTGTCAGTGTAATCAATCGCCCCTGCTGGTGGCGTGGGATGCGTATAGACCATACCGCATGAACATAATCTTCCTTCATATCCCCGCTCTCGCCAGACAATGCGATCTGATTCCCGATTGCACACGAAGCACTTTGACATGTCTGCTATCCCTAGAGGCTTTGCCTCAAAGTCCGAAATTTCGGTTGGACAACGTCAGTACCACCTGCGATAGCGGGTGGGTGCGTAGCCGTGCGCGAGTCGTCAAGTCGCTGCGCACCCACCCGCTATCGCAGGTGGGTGCGTAGCCGTGCGCGAGTCGTCAAGTCGCTGCGCACCCACCCGCTATCGCAGGTGGTACTGACTGTGTCCAACAGTGGGATCGTGACTTTTGAGCAAAGCTACTCCAGCAAGCCAGTTGCTAAATCGCAAAGTTTTTTCTACGAACCAGGTCCGTGAAAAGAGATTCCAGTTTCCTGGTCATTACCTCCGGTCGATAGCGCTTTTGGTAACGATTACGAGCAGCCTTTCCCAGCCGTTGGGCCATCTCAGGCTCTCTCAACAACCGAAGCAGAGCTTGGGCCAATGCGTCAGGATCCCCCGGAGGAACTATCAAACCCGTTTTCTCATGTTCCACCATTTCCGGGATTCCGCCAACCGATGTCGCCACCGCGGGTTTGGCGAGGGACATACTCTCTATAATTGCGTTAGGTAAAGAATCTATTAGAGAAGCGTGAACATGTATATCGATCGCTTTCCAAACGTCTCCAATGTGCCCAGGGTAGTCCAGGATCCTGACGCGGTCCGACATGCCCATATCGGCAATTTCCTGCTCCAGATGCTCCTTGTATGAATCACTATCCCTGCTGTATCCGACTAACAGAAAAGCAGTGTTCGAGGCTTTTTCAAGTACCGACCTTGCAGCCGCCAACAGTACTCGGTGACCTTTGTATGGTACGAAAGCGCTTACCTGGCCGATGACTTGTGTGTTCGGATCACCAGGCAGCCCAAGCTTTTTCATCATTTCGGCACGATCGCGAGTAGTTGACGGCGGAGACATACCGTTAGGTATGACATGCGTTTTCAACTCCGGCCGAATCAGCCAACGCTTCATTCGATTACAGATAGCCTGTGAGTCCGTAACAATAGCGTCCGCCATCCCTAAAATTACCGGCGACGACAGACGAGGAAGAAGCCGCTGTTCGTGGCCATATAGAGTGACAACAGTGGGCGTCCTGGTAAGTACACCCGCCAGAATGCCTATTTGGTTGGCGGAGGTATGGGCATCAATAAGGTCGATATCACGCCCTCGCACTAAACGCGCCAGCTTTTTAATAACTCGGACTAGAACTCTTGTAGTACGTGCCAATTGAACTGGCCTCACGGCGGGCTTTGATTTTGAATGTATTTCACCTAAATCAATGACCTCTATTCCTGCCTCAGCAAACTGTTGGCGCATCGTTCCAAAGGGTTGGTCGGTTTCTGCGTCGGCACGATTTATGGTCACCACCAGATGATTGAAACGGCTGACATCGATAGAGCGTGCAAGCGTTAAAATCCGATTCTCGTCTCCACCGAAATGCAAATCAGTTGAAAACGTAAGCACGTTGATTTTCTTTGTCATAAACGCCTCCTAAAAGAGGCTAGCGCTCTCACAGCCGCGTGGCTCAACGAATGGAAAGAACCTGCATCGTCGAGCGGTATCCATTTCACCTCCCTTTCAGAGTCAGATATTTCGTCAACATGTGCAAAGAACACGTGATGGCGGAGAATTTTTCCTGTGCTGACATCTAAATCGTCAAACGAAGTTAAGAAGGACGGAGTTAAGTTCCGACAGCCGGGTTGTTCTTTTATCTTGCGCGCGATGGCATCAGTTGGAGTATCGACACCTGGTCGGAGCTCCTCTCCCGGAATATCCCATAGTCCAGGATACCGGAGCGCGGTTTCCGCCCGGCGTTCCACTAGTATGCCGCTTGGGGAATGGATGACGAGAGCCGACAATTCACAGTCGGGCGTCCGGTCCCAATATTCAAAATCTCGAAACTGGTCACTGACAAGCCGTTCAGCCTTTTCAATCCCAATCGAATCGTTGACATCTATCCAGGCTGCCGTGTGCTGATAAGCTGCAATGGATTCTCCGCATTGCAGTAACGTATCAATCAGCTCCGGCACATCAGTCTTGCGGTCGCCTTTTATCAGGTTCAATGCCCTTGGACCAAGCACGTAAGTTCCACTGGAGATGCAGGTTTGTGTTACCGGCTTTTCTATATATCGAGTAAGCCGGCCGCCACTGATACTAACTTCGCCATAGGGAATCTGTAACGGTTCGAAGTGAGTGGCGACGGTTAGGGCGGCTCCGGATATCTGGTGATAAGCCACTAGTGCTTTCATATCAAGCGCAGTCAGGTTATCAACATTCACTACCAGCAGAGGGTCAAAGCGATCCTTAAATTCACGCGCAACTCCAATCGTACCGAGTTGCTGTCTCTCCTTAAAACATTCGATCGTCGCGCCACTCACATCTGCGAGGGCCCGGCCTCGTGTTTCCACTTCCAGAGCAATCTCCGGTTCATGTTCACTCATTGCGACCACGATGTTATGAAAACCTGCGGACAAGAGCTTACATAGGTTCCTTTCCAGCATCGTTACGCCCAACACCGGAATCAACGATTTGTGCGAGTTTCCGAGTGTCGCGCGCATACGTTTCGATTCTCCACCAGCCATAATTAGCGCCGCGATCATTCGCAAATCTCCGTGCAATTCTCGCCGCAAAAAGGCACAAGAAGCACAAATGATTTTCCTGAATTTTTGTGCTTTTGTGCCTCTCTTTGTGGCTGTGTCTGTCCTAGCTATTTCTTATCAGGATCGCGAGAATCCGCTCGCCGCTATCACCATCCCGATATGTTTCAATTGCTCCGAGCTTGAAATCGACAACGTTCTTCAATTGCTTCATGTGTTCGTCAAAATCCTCTCTGGTATCTTGCTGGTGTCCTTCGTAAATGAGAAAAGCCCAAGGAATGTGCGCGAGAGAATCGAGCCAGCCGAAATAAGCACGAACAGAGAGGTATGATATTACACAACCATTTAGCGCACATCTCAGAAAATCCGGAATATCTTCTTCGATTCGATGCGACTGCGTTATCTCTCCGCTCGAAGTGGAGAACCTTGTGCATCCGAGCGCCAAAAGCAACCGTTCTGTATGAGGTATGATCTGTTCTCGATCCCACCCGTGACCCCATCTGGCTCCGAGCTTCAAGTACTGGGCAATCATCATTCCGATGTTGCACCCGACGTCAAGGACCAGCCGGTCTTTGACGGACACTCCAGCTTGGTCCATTAGCCGCATAATCGCGGCCGCCCGCACGGCGATGTCGCGTTTTCCGGGTAAATTGACGCCCGGAACAGACTGGTAAAGGTAGCGTCCTCCGCGCAGGATGGCCGGGTCACCAAAGTGCGAGGCTTCTCTAGCCTGTGCAGCTATACTTCTCAGAAATGATTCATAATTTGTCAGTAGGAAGTTTTGAAAATCAACATAATTGAATTTGCCGTTTTGATCGATGAAAGCGTTGTTTTGACACGAAGGACACTCGAACTCCTCATCTTCAAAGCCATGGGGAATAGTAACCTTGACCAAGCCCTGATTCTCTAAGTCGCGAATGTTCTTAACACCTGCTTCACATTCGTCTTTGGATGGTACCCTTCCATCCACATGCCTCACGACATATGCCGTGCAAATATGCGCGCCGAATTGTAGCTCGACCAGATCATAGAGTCTTGGACCAACTCCTTTGCTGAATAGCAAATTGGCAACGAGGCTGAGATGGCGATGATTATGGATCAGTCTCTTATGAAGTACGCTGATCTTTTTAAGGCTGTCGTGATAGTAACGACCATTGTCCACGCCGCCGGGCGACTTGACGATCTTAAGACCCGCATCCGGTGGATAACGTTCCAACAACGTTCTGAATGAGCTTTGCCGTATGAAGGATGGTGGAAGATAGACGGTATGAGCGCCCTGTGAGCTGGGAGCACGTATCGAAGCTATGTATCGCAAGAGGTCGTCCGTTCCGCTGAAGCTCAGGTCTGGAATGATCACTCGTTGCGGAGTCTGCAAGGGTAGGATTTCCTGCCACCGAGGCGTTACTTTGAATGTTTCCGTTATCAAATTGAACAGGCCAACCCTACGGATCAGCCGATACTCAATCATGACTTTGTATAAAGCAGAACCGGCAAAGGAATAGACCCGAGGGTAATGAAGGAGCCAGCCTTTTAATGAGTGTCGCCCGGCCTTAAAAACCTTGCCAAGTAGCACAAAACGTTTGCTGAGTTTTTGTGCTTTTGGTGCCTTCTTGTGGCTGTGTCTGCTACTCAATTATTTCTCTGACCATCGCTGGTAGCTGCTTGATTTCGCCGGTCCACGGATGAGCTTCGAGGGCTCGCCGCACGAGTATCCCGTCACGGCTCAAGATCGCTGTAGTTGCCAGTCTTTCAAAGGTAACGAAAGAGCTCGTTAATTGGGCAATACGGGCGGGTACTGAATGATTGGGGTTAAGACGCTTTAACTGCCGGTCTTCTACGATATGCGCGATTTCCAAAATATCATCTTCCTGCTGTTCGGGATAAAAACCGTTATTAGGAACAGAGAGGAAAAAGGGCACAGCCATACTTTGGCCCATCAATGCGAGCAGTAAGGGACCGATTGCGTGCGGGTACCACGGAGCCTGGCGATTACTTAGAGCTATCTTGATTTCATCAGCCGTGCCTCGAGCGAATACTTTGAACGCTGTGTGACTTAAATCACCCAAGATCTTAGCTCTGGTCTTACTGCTATTCCGTTGTTGCTCTATAACACTCTCCGGCTCGAAGTGCAGTCTCAGGTATTTTGTAGGAACACCTGACCACTGTTCAATAAGCCGCCCGGTGGGAAACCCGGCGCTTTCTCCACGAACTTTGGCGAATTCTTGAACTAAATTACGTTCATCCTGGGAGATCCAGTAGAACCAACCCAAGTGGTTAACCCCGAAATATTCAAAGGTGACTTCGCCAACACTGACGCCAACTGAATTACAGGCGTCACAAAGAGTGGTCCATGGCAGTTCGCATATACCGACGACTTTAAGTTGTGGGAAGATTTGCGTGGCGGCTCTTACCAAAATGCCGACTGGTGAAGACAGGATAACAACTAATGCGTTTGGCGCTGCCACGCTGACGCGATCGAGAAGCAGCCGAATTTCGGGCCAGGCTCTCCATCCGGCTGATAAACCACCGGGCCCGAGGCCTTCGTCGCCGCACACGCCATATTTAAGCGGAAATCTTTCATCGAAGTCTCGTCCCTCATATCCTCCGACTCTGATCTGCAGCAGAACGACGTCCGCTCCATCAAGCGCCGCGTCTAATTCGGGTGGCTGGATTTCTGAATAATCGACGCTGATGGGAGCATCAAGGAGCTTAGCAGCGCGGGCGACCGCTGCGAGGTTCGACTTATTCCGGCCTAACAGGCTGATGTGGATTGCGGGAAGATCCTTCATGCCCGAAAGATACGCAAACAACGCCGGCGTGCTTTGCGCACTGCCCCCGAGAATGACTACCTTCATGCTAGAGAGACCGGGCATAGATTGCTGCGCCCTTCAGGCAAGCCTCGTCTTTAACGTTACCGACAGCTACTAGTTCCTGGACGTAATCAGTCATTACCTCGTAATCACAGGCCGCTATCAGCTCTGTTCGGATCAGATCCAAATAAACTTCGCCAAGCGCCAGGGCAAACCCACCTATGATTATGATCTTTTCAACTCCAGCAGCGAGCACTACTGAAAGCAATGTTTTCGCAAGCGGCCGGCTACAGGTACGGATGACATCTAAGGCCCACGGGTCTCCAAGGGCGGCAGAAGGTACCAAATGATCCTCGTTGGTAAGTGTGTTAGCGGTTGCCCCAAAGTTCAAGACACAAGCTGATCGGGCAAAGCCGGGCGCGTCCTGTTCCGCCATTCGGCGGGCGAAGCGCTGAATACCTCTTCCGGACGCGATCGCTCCCAGATGACCTCTTCCTCCGCAGTCACACAGTATGGCGTCGGACACGCCGCCAACAGCAACATGACCAATCTCGCCCGCATATGGCACATCGTCGAGTACCTTGCGGAAGCTATGTCTATCGAAGATTTTGCTGCCGATGCCGCTGCTTACCGTCACGACCATGAAGCGGTTGTTCTTAACGTCTTCGCTGATGTACCAGGCTGCTGCGGAAAGATCGTTGAGAAGGTGAACAGGGCGCCCAGTGAGCTCGGTCAACTCAGAACCGAGATCCGGTATCGATGTTCCTTCTCCCACCAGTGTAGGTGCGCTAAGGATTCGCGATGGATGCGCGATGGGTCCCGGAAACGACAGGACAATTGGTGCGTCGCGGGGAATATCGCTCTTTACGCTGGATTCGAATCCGACAATGGACGAGACCACTTCGTGCCAGATGTCAGCCGGGCGATGGCCGTAGACGAAACTTTTGATACGCTTTTTCTCTATTCGATCTATGGCTCCCGCATCATCTGCAAGCGCGCAGCGCAAGTGGGTTCCACCAAGATCGAAGACTACGGCCGGCATTTGTGATTATGCTCCTAACTGGATAGGACCGATCTCTTCAATTCTGGACCTCATACCGTACCAATTTGCACCCCAGGTAAGCCAGACTGGAGAAAGCAACCATTCCAACTTTGGTTTCAGAGGAACATTTAGAAGATTGCGAACCCACTCCTCTGGGGCAGAGCGAAGAGGCGTGATGTAGCGCATCAGCGTTACATGAGCAGATTTTGTTCCATGACGAGAGTCCACGGAAATTCCTATGTTCATTAACTCTTCAAGAATGGATTGCCGGGCGTTCTGAAGTGCGTCGTCAGTGGGGAGGAAATTTAATGCTACAGCGTGAGAGTCGAAAATCAACATAGGCGAATCTACTTTCGGCAGAGATGCCAACGCTGCAATTCGGCTAATTTCTGGTCCAACGACACCCGCAATACGAAGGACATCTTCAGGCGTGCGACTGTGGCAAATCTCGACGAGGGTAAGATGAAGGTCTGATGGCGGATAGTAATACTGATCAGGTTCAAATACTCTCAGGTATTCTTGAATCGATAAAATGCATTGGACTACATCAATCGTTGGGCGACAAATTATGTTGACCCCACAACGCATATCGGTGTGGGGAGAGTTGAGTTCCTGAACCAGGACTCTGTCAACGACCGGTCCAGACATTTCCATCCTGCGCAGTATAGTCTGCGCCTCATTCCCGCCAAAATCAGGAAAAAGCCATCCACAGATTCCACAGATTACACAGAAAATATCTGTGGAATCTGCGGAATCTGTGGATGCGTCCCATGTTCTTTTGTAGGACCTGATTGACAGGCCTATAATTGAGTTCCCCTATTCCCGGAAAACCCAAGAGCGCAGCTAATGCCAATGCCCAAAGTCACTGAACTGACAATCAACGGGCGACGAGCTTCGGTGAACGTCGAGCCTGATGTTCCGCTGCTCAGTGTCCTGCGCGACTACCTCGATCTCACCGGTACGAAGTACGGCTGCGGCGAGGGGCGCTGCGGCGCATGCAGTGTAATCATTGATGGCCAGCTCACTCGCTCCTGCGTTACTCCGGTAGCCAAAGCAGCAGATAAAAACATCACTACCATTGAAGGCTTGGCCAAGGATAGGAAACTTCACCCCTTGCAAGAAGCCTTCATCAAAGCCGATGCGATGCAGTGTGCTTTCTGCACCTCTGGAATGATCATGGCGGCCAGCGCGTTGCTCAATCGAAATGCTCGTCCGACTCGCGAAGAAATCGTCAGTTTTATGAATCGCAACGTGTGTCGTTGCGGTGTGTATCAACGAATCGTCGAAGCAATCCAGATTGCCGTCGATACCGGGAGTGCTGAAAAATGACTGAGGATCAGGACGACCTCATTTCGATTGAACCAGAGCGTTACGAGCTACTCGCCGGGCCAGGCTACAACTTCAACTTAGACCGTCGTGACTTTATCAAAACTTTCGGCCTTGGGATTCTCTTCATAGTTCCAACCGCGCGAGCGCGCTCTCAACAAAGAGACCAGGACGAATCGGGTCGCGGATTTGGAAACAACTTACCGCAGGAGATTAGTGCGTGGATTCACATCGACGAAGCCGGCAAAGTCACTGTGCTCACCGGAAAAGTCGAATTCGGCCAAAACGTGCGGACCTCACTAACTCAAGCCGTGGCCGATGAATTACACGTTCCCGTCTCATCCATTCAACTTGTAATGGGCGACACGGACGTTGTGCCTTTCGATATGGGAACGTTTGGCAGTCGCACAACGCCAATCATGGCGCCCCAACTTCGCAGAGCAGCCGCGGCAGCACGCGAGATGCTGATAGGCATGGCCGCGGAGCAGTTACAACTTCCATCCAATGACTTACGCCTCGTGGACGCGCACTTTGTTAACCACGATAAATCGAAAACGCTGACGCTCGCTGAAGTCGCACGAGGGCGTAAACTCGTCAAAGTAATACCGGAGAACATCTCGATCACTCCTCCCGCTAATTGGACCATCGCGGGGACCTCTGTGACAAAAGTTGATGCAGTTGACTTTGTGACAGGAAGACATCGTTACACGTCTGATCTAAAACGCGATGGCATGCTCTACGGAAAGATCGTTAGACCAGCGACTCTCAATGCCGTCTTGCGATCGGCAAATACAAAACCTGCCGAAGCTATTCCCGGCGTTAAGGTTGTAGTCGATGGCAACTTCATCGGAGTTGCGGCGCCTGATCCACAGACTGCAATCAAAGCCGCAAATGCGGTGGTGGTTGATTGGCAGTCAACAACCCAACCTTCAAATGCCGAGTTGTTTGAGCTGTTGCGAAAGCCGGCAAACGGCGGCGGAGGGCGCGGGCGTGGCTCACGCCCACAAGGATCAATCTCAGACGGTTTGGCAGTTGCTGACAAAAAGCTCGAATCGACTTACACCGTCGAATACATCGCGCATGCCCCACTTGAACCGCGGGCGGCAGTTGCGGAATGGACCGGCGATAAGCTAACCGTGTGGACCGGGACGCAAAGACCGTTTGGCGTTCGCGGTGAGCTGGCAGAGGCATTGCACATCCCTGAAGATAAGATACGCGTTATTGTTCCTGACACAGGCTCGGGTTATGGAGGCAAACACACCGGCGAATGCGCGATCGAGGCCGCACGCCTTGCACGAGCAGCAGGTAAACCTGTGAAACTTGTTTGGACTCGCGCAGAAGAATTCAACTGGGCCTACTTCCGTCCGGCCGGAGTGATTGACGTCAAGAGCGGCGTTAAAGCCGACGGGACGATCACCGCGTGGGAATTTCACAACTACAACTCGGGCAGCGCAGGCATTCAGATCAAATACGACATTCCAAACACTGACATTCAGTTTCACCAATCTAATTCACCGTTGCGACAGGGCTCATACCGCGGTCTCGCCGCCACAGCAAATCACTTCGCACGCGAGTGTCACATTGATGAGTTGGCAAATGCTGTGAAGATGAATCCGCTGGAGTTGCGTCTAAAGAACATCAAAGACCAAAGACTGCGCGCCGTGTTAGAGGCCGCCACTAAAGCATTCGGCTGGGGCAAAACAAAAGCCGTCAATGATCGGGGCTTTGGTTTGTCGTGTGGTTTTGAGAAGGGGAGCTACGTTGCCACTTGCGCCGAGATAGCAATCGAACGAGACGCCAAGAACCGGAAAAATTCTCAGGTTCGTATTGTGCGTGTTGTCGAGGCGTTCGAGTGTGGAGCCGTTGTTAACCCGCTTCATTTGAAGAATCAGATTGAAGGAGCAATTGCGCAGGCGGTCGGCGGGGCTTTATTTGAAGCAATACAGTTTGAAAACGGGAAGATTCTGAATGGACGTTTTGCTGACTATCGACTGCCCCGCTTCGGTGATACGCCGATGATTGAAGTTGTGCTGGTAGATCGAAAAGATCTTCCCTCGGAAGGTGCAGGCGAAACGCCAATCGTAGGCTTAGCTCCGGCCGTTGGCAACGCCATCTTCAACGCCACTGGCTTACGCTTAAGATCGCTTCCCCTCACACCCAAGGGAATTCGATGACGGAAGTCGGAAGACTTTTGGCCCACCTCATCCATGAGATCTCCGAAATTTTTGACTAGAGGCCCAATTAAATACTGCTTGCATTTTAAGAGTGGCGCGTATATATGTGGCGATGCCACAGATGGAGTCAGCACATGCTTGAGCAGGAGGTGAAACGAGGCAGCGCGGAAATGTTAATTCTGGCGCTGGTGGAGGACAGGCCGCGCCATGGCTATGAGATTGCCAAGTTGATTGAGCAACGCTCTGATGGCGTGTTGCAATTTCACGTCGCCTCGCTTTATCCGTTGCTGTATCGCCTGGAAAAACGCGGACTCATCAGCGGGCGCTGGGTCGAAAAGGCCGGCCAGCGGCGCCGGCGCTTTTATAAATTAACCGCGGCCGGGCAAAAAATATTGAATGAACAGCGGCAAACGTGGAAAGAGTTTTTTGCCGCCCTGGATCGCGTGGCCGGCATTAATCCCGCGTGAGTAAAACCCTATGCCTGATTGGAAGGATGAAATCAGACGCCGTATCTCAATGCTAAAACTCGCTCCTGTGCGCGAAGCAGAGATCGTCGAGGAGCTGGCCCAACATGCTGAGGACCGCTATCAAGAGTTGTTGGCTGAGGGAGTGCCGGAAGCGGAAGCGGCTCGGGTTGTATTCGCGGAATTGATCGACAACTACAGGTTTACGCGAGACCTGCGACGGGTTGAGCCACCCATTGCGAAGGAACCAAAAAGTCTTTTCATGCACACGCTAATTCAAGACATTCGCTACGGCGTGCGTACACTCAGAAAACAGCCGGCTTTTACCTGTGTGGTTGTGCTTACATTGGCTCTCGGCATAGGCGTGAACACCGCAATTTTTAGTGTCGTCAATGCGGTACTACTCCGTCCGCTGCCGTTTCCGCACTCGGATCAGTTAGTCACGGTTACGATGGCCAACCCCCGACAGGGTGACGATAACATGCCACTCTCCGTCGCTGACTTCCTGGATTGGCGAGCTCAGAACCAAGTCTTTCAGGACCTTGCCGCTTACACCGACAACTGGTTCAGCCTAACCGGTAATCGTGAGCCCGAACGACTAAAAGGAGTTTGGGTTACAGCGGGATTCTTCTCAACGCTGGGAGCCACGCCGTTATCAGGTCGCACTTTTGCAGCAGGTGAAGACGCGGCGGAGGGCGAACCGTTAGTTGTACTCAGCCAAAAAACCTGGCAACGCAGTTTCGGTTCAGATCCACAGATCGTCGGAAAAGCTATTACCTTAAACGGTCGTAGTCGCACGGTTGTTGGTGTCATGCCGCATTCCTTTAACTTTCCTCCGGCTGACGAGCACTCACTGCCCGGGGACGTGGACCTGTGGATCTTGCACCCTCTGACACCGCCAACGCGGCGAGGTCCTTATTACCTTCGGGGAATCGCCAGATTGAAGCCGGACGCATCACTGCAACAGGCGCAATCTGAGCTAAACAACATCGGTCTCCGAATTAGACAAGACAACCCGCTTACTAACGCCGAAATCACTCTCGCTTCAAGGTCGCTTAAAGACGCGATCGTAGGTGACGTAGGTCGTATGTTGTTTGTTCTATTCGGAGGCGTAGCATTTGTACTGCTTATTGCCTCTTTGAACGTGGCGAATCTTTCGCTTTCACGCGCCGCCGGTCGTGGTTCGGAAATAGCTATTCGAACGGCTTTGGGCGCTGGCCGACGCCGAATCATGAGACAGTTACTCACCGAGAGTCTGTTGCTGGCAGGTGTTGGTGCTGCCGGGGGTGTGCTGCTGGCGTGGTGGGGGGTGGGCCTGTTGCGGACGATTGGCCCAACCTATGTTCCAAGATTGGACGAAGTTTCGATCGACGGTCGCGTACTCGCTTTCACCGCCTTTCTTTCGCTCGTAAGTGGTTTGCTTTTCGGTTTGATTCCCGCCTGGCAAGCGTCTCGCGCTGGCCTGAGCCAATACTTGAGGAACGCACCCCGAGCCGGCAACGGAGGCCCAGCCTGGCGCCGAACGCGAAAGCTGCTGGTGATCGCGGAAGTGGCTTTGTCGATCGTGCTCCTCGCCGGCGCGGGATTAATGCTTAACAGCTTCCTGCGGCTGAAACGTGTCAGCCCAGGCTTCGCTCCTGAAAGAATACTCACAACTGAGATCAGTTTGCCATTCGCTCGCTATAAGGAACCGGCGCAAATCAACACCTTTTACGAACAACTAATTGCCCGTGTACGAAACCTCCCAGGCGTTGAGGCTGTTGGAGTCGGTATGAGCCTGCCGCCAAATCTTCTCGCAATCAGCGACACGTTTACTATCGAAGGTGCGCCACGAGGTAAAAGTGAGCCCAGTTCACCCGTTGTCTTTGTTAGTTCAGGTTATTTTGAAGCGTTGGGAATTCCACTGCTGGCGGGTCGCAACTTCACAGAAACGGATCGCGCTGACAAACCACACGTGGTCATTATTAATGAGAGCTTCGCGCGCCGTTACTTCCCGCACGAAAGTCCGCTCGGTAAACGAATGAAAACTGGTGGACCAGAACGACCTGAGAATCCGTGGATGGAGATCGTGGGCGTTGTGGGTGACGTTAAATATGCGGGGCTTGACGTGGCTGCGGAACCAGCCTATTACGAGCACTACCAGCAGGTTGATTGGTCTGATACCTATCTCGTTGTTCGCAGTTCTTCAGAGCCACGACTGCTTGCTTCGAGTGTGCGCCAGGCCGTTTGGTCGCTCGATAAAGATCTGCCCATTGCTAACGTGCACACAATGGAAGATTTGCTTTCCGAGTCGGTGGCGCGGCCCCGATTCCGGACCTTCGTGTTCCTTGTCCTGGGAACGTTGGCAATCGTATTAGCAGTGACCGGAATTTATGGTGTTATCTCGTATCTCGTCAGTCAACGCACACGGGAGATTGGTATACGCGTCGCGTTAGGTGCTCAACGACGGACCGTGTTGAACCTGATCATCCGACAGGGCATGGGCCTGGCACTGGTTGGAGCCGTGATCGGTTTGATTACGGCCTTTGTGTTGACGCGTTTGCTGAAGGGGTTGCTTTACGAAGTAGAAGCGACTGACCCGCTGACGTTTGCGTCCATTACGATTCTGTTGCTGCTGGTCTCTCTCGCCGCTTGCTGGATCCCCGCTCGTCGCGCTGCAAAGGTCGATCCGTTGGTGGCTTTGAGAAATCATTAGCTTTGCCTCAGCTTCAGCCGCAAAAAAGCACAAAAAGCACAAAAGGATTCGCAGTGTTGTTAGTATTACAGGGAGGATTTCCGAAGGGTTGTTTGCAATCGCTAATTGAATTTTATCTGAGTGCCTGCCGACCGTGAAAGCATCACGATTACGACGAAGAGCACACTAACCGTTGCAACAGTCGAAATCACTTCACGGTTCATTTTAGCCTCTGCTACTTATGAACGGGTTTTCTCGGCGCTATTGATTCTGCTTGAGGTAGTTTTCGACGTCCGCTGCACCTTTTTTGCGAAAAGTGCTAAGAAGGTGGAGACGGTATCTGTCGGCACCCATAGTTTGATCGGAATCCAGCTTGAGACCTTCTGGAATATTGGGAGCTTGTATCAAGGGAAATATCGCAGTGAGTGATTTGCCGGCTCGCGAATACTCTTGCCCCAGCCAACTTTTGTACCGCCGAGCGCCCTCACGCATCGCAGTGATCCTGCGCTCTCCTTCGCCGCCTGAGCCATAGGCGCTCTTGTCGTCAAAAGAAGCATACTCAAGCGTCAGTGTTATTTCTTTGATAACTACGCCGTCACCGAAGGCGACAGGTCCAGCTGATTCCATAGGCATTTGAGTACCGGGCAGCAGAGGCTTTCCGCGCATGTCTGGATGGAAGGCACTGTCCATCGTGGAGTACACTGAATGACTATACGTCATGCCATTTTCATCATAGGTAATCGTCTTAATTACAGCCGCGGCGATCACCGCTCTAGCCGAATTATTTCTCAGTGTATACGTAAGGTCGTCGAGCCTATTGGGCGCGCTCGAGACGAAATTCGGCTGGATTATTTCGATTGGTATTACACCATCTTTAGCCGTTGGTTGATTGATCACGATCTTAATGGTTGCTGGTTCGCGATATTGAAATTTGATCATTGTGCTGCGCCACGCAAATGCGACACCCACTGAGAGCGCGATTAAGGCAAGGCTGGTAAAGAACTTGATTTTCATGGTAAGGCGCTCCCTCTGAAGCCAGGGCGTTAGCTTCTTAATTTATGTACTCGGAAACATCCTCGATGTCGGCTGCCACCCTCGTTGCAACGAATTGATGAGAGGAAGGAACTGACGTTGCTGAAAATTGTAAGGACTTGAGCAATTGCAAACGCATCTGAAACTCCTTTGAGATTGAGAATGGAGGCTTACTCTCTGCGTTGCTGTGTGAGTATAAATCAAAACGCATTTCACCGCATAAAGCTAGAGGAGATCACGCGATTTGGCGGGCCCCAATAGACCAGCCGAGTTTCTTCGTCTGCTCTGCAAAAGTAGCAGCGATATCTCGATTGAACTCAAGGTCCGGAGAAACGATAGCCGCACGCGACTTGGAAACATCACCCGCCCTCGCAGCAAATGTGGCCAGTGCGCGTGCCTGTTCTTTCAGACCAGGGAGTAAATAGAAGATGTAGCGATTCAGCGGCACTCCTCTCTGCGGAAGCAAAGTGGATGGTCCAATGAACGGAACCTCTTTATTGAGTTAAGGTCTTACGAGGCTGCAAGTGTTACTGCAACTCTCGTACACAGCGACTCCAATGGTTTATAGCCGCGCAGTTCCCCAAAAAGCGTAAACCTTCACAGCTAGTGCGCGCTTTTCCCCAAATCTACGATTTGAAATGTGCTAAGACGTGGCTTGCACGAAAAGTCCGTTTTAGCCTGCGGAGCAGGCGCAAGCACAAAGCCTGGGGCGTCAGCCCCCAGGTATCCAGGCACACAAACTTTTAAGCCCGCGAATGCGGGTGGCAGAACAAATATCGCGAAAATTCCAACAAGTTTGCGGCGCGCGGACTGCCGCCCATTTCATGGGTTCGAAATTCCATTGCTTCTAGTTCCTGGGGCTTACGCCCAGGCTTTATGTTTGCGCCTGCTCAGGAATGTGGCTTGCACGAGCGAAGAGATGAGAATACGTGTGCCCGGCACAGAAAGATAAATAGGGAGAAACTGAAATGATTAGTTCAGAGATGACCGTGCGGGAAGTTGCTGCGCGAATACCGGAATCAACCAGACTCTTCGAAACACTTAAGATTGATTACTGTTGCGGTGGCAACCGCCCGCTGACGGAGGCCTGTGCTTCTGCTGATGTGGAAGTCGATAACGTAATGGAACTGTTGAGTGCCCTGGATAAATCCGGAGCAAGTGATAGTGTTACAGTAGATTTTCAGACGCTATCACTTACTGATCTCATTACTCACATTCTGGAAACGCATCACGTCTTTACCAAATCAGAAATGGATAGGATCCAGGCACTCGCCGGTAAGGTGATCGGCGCACATGGTGCAAATCATCCCGAGTTACTGACGGTGGGCGAGCTGTTTCAACGGCTTTGCGCGGATCTGGGGCCGCACATGTTCAAAGAAGAACAGATACTCTTCCCGTACATCGTAGCGATGGAGCAGGCAGAGACACAGGATCAGCCCATTCCCTTCGCGCCGTTCGGCACCGTCAAGAATCCGATTCGGATGATGATGATGGAACACGATAGTGTGGGCGACATTCTGCGCAAACTGCGCCTCGTGACATCGGATTATCGAGTGCCGTCCGATGGCTGCATTAGCTACCAGACTCTCTATCAGGCCTTGGAAGGTTTTGAGCAAGATCTACATCAACACATTCATTTGGAAAACAACGTGTTGTTTCCAAAAGCTGCGGAGCTGCAAAGTCGCTGAAGTTTAATGACCATGGAACCACAAACTACAACTTTGACAATCAGCGCTGACGCTTTGCTTCCTGACGTCGTCACGCGATATCCGGGAACACGCGCAGTATTCGACCGCTATGGACTGCATGGATGCGGTGGGCCACAGGGTCCCCGTGAGCGGATTGATTGGTTCGCGCGGTTGCACGGTGTACCGCTCGAAAAATTATTACGGGAGTTGAATGAAGCGAGGACCACGCCGTTTGCTTCAGACTCTGAATTTTCGCCATCAATTGCCGATACAATCTACCGGCCTTTCTTTCTAGCCGGAATCGCTGTCGTACTGACACTCGGCTGCATGTGGGGCGCGATCAACCTCTTAACGATTGGCCTAAAAAAGAGTTTCAGCAGTGTCGAGTATTCCTGGGTTCTGGCGCACGCGCACGCAATGGTGTTTGGCTTCGTCGGCTTCTTCATTATGGGTTTTGCCTATCAGGCGTTCCCACCATTCAAGCACACGAGCCTCTGGCGACCTCGACTCGCGTTCTCGGCTTTACCACTGATGATTGCGGGCATTGCCTTGCAAACGATCGCCCACTTGCGGTCACCTCCGTCTTTATCACTGGAGATCTTAGCAGCAGCCATTCAATTCATTGCGATCGCTGTTTTCAGCCTGGCGATCATGATGACGACTCGGGCCGCCGGGAAGCCGGAGAATTATGATCGATTTGTATATGCGGCGTTAGGCTGGTTTCTTTTGGCAGCTATTGCGAATCCCGTCATCTTCAAATTGTTTGAATTGCCTGGGAGCCGCGCAGAACTTCTTTTCAATCTCGCAACCTACAATATTCCGTACCGTGACGTGCAGTTGCTGGGCGTCGCGGTGGTGATGATCCTGGGAGTCTCTTTGAGATTGCTGCCTCATGCTTACGGTTTGCGCGAACCTTCCGCCTCGTGGCAAAGATTTCTTTTCTGGGGCCTGAATGGATCGATCGTGAGCGGTATCGTTCTTTTCGTAGTTGGCATGACTACGAGCAATCACTGGCTGTTGATGATGCAGTGGCTGACTACACTCACTCTTCTCGTCATAGCAATCGTTACTCCGTTTCAATATCGACTGTTTGGCACTGTCCCGGAAAGCGAACGAGATCGCAGTTTGAAGTTCATTCGCGCGGCTTATGTGTGGTTCATTGTGGCAACGGCGATGCTCGTCTTTACCCCGATTTATAACTTCGGCATCTACATGCCGGTCACCGGCTCACACGTGCCTTTCTCGCACGCTTTTTTTGGCGCCTATCGTCATGCATTAACTGTGGGTTTCATCATGATGATGATTGTGGGAGTGTCGAGCAAAGTTGTGCCGACACTTTCCGGCGTTGATGTAAGAGGAGCGCGCTCGCTTTGGCCGACATTCCTGTTGCTGAACCTCGGTAATTTGACTCGCGTCTCTTTCCAAATCGCCACCGACTTCTCTCCCGCGGCGTATAAGGTAATGGGCATTTCGGGTTTTATCGAAGTTGTGGGATTAACGCTGTGGGGATACGAGCTGTTTGCTAATATGCGCGCCGGGAAGAAACTCCAAAAAGAGTCTGGTGCGTTGAAGGAGGCGAATCGAGAGCTTCAGATCACGCCAACCGTCAAAGTTGGTGCGGTACTGGAGAGGTATCCGCAATCTCTCGACGTTTTTGTGCATCACGGATTCACGCCATTGCGCAATCCAGTCCTACGCAAGACGATGGCACGCGCTATTACAATAGAACAGGCCTGCCGCCGCGAAGGCGTGGACATGTCGGAATTGCTGAGGGAGTTGAACACGATGGCCGAAACGAGCATTGGTTCACGCCCGTTGGTTTCAATCACAAAACTAAAAGAGCCGCAGGCAGTTTAGAATAGAGCGGCCAGAGCATGACTAGCCCATCAACGCATAAAAGACCCGTATTGCTGGCCTTGGCAGCTTCTTTCCTGCTGACGGTTCTTATCGTCGTTGGCTCGCGCAATCTGGAACATTACGACTCGGCGCTTTTTGGTTACACGATCGCGAGCGTCGTTGCCTTTGGCGCCATCGTCTTTCGCTATGCCATTTGGTTGCAGCGACCAGCCACGCGCGTCTACTGGCGCCGCGGCTGGAAACTCTACTTACAGCGCGAAAAGTTTTTACAGAACACAGCGGGTGCGGCCAGGACGTTAGCCACCAACCTTGTCGGCCAGCGCTTCATCTTCAAACGTGGATTCTCACGATGGGCGATGCATTTTTTGATCATGTGGGGCTGTATTCTTTCAGCTCTCATTACCTTCCCACTCGTTTTTGGTTGGGTGCACTTCAAGCTCGAAGGCGACCTCGGATACCGAGCTTACATGTTTGGCTTTCCGTTGAACGTGATGCAGGGCCGGAGCCTGATCGCGTGGGTGACATTTCACGCGCTCGATTTTACGGCAGTGATGGTCATTGCCGGCTGCGCCATTGCGATTCATCGCCGTTTGCGCGATCGTGGCGCAATCGCGCTTCAGCAGTTCACGCTCGATTTTGTACCTCATCTGCTTTTAATTGCTATCTCCGTCACCGGCCTCATGTTGACAGCTTCCAGTTTATGGCTGAACGGTTACATGTATCACTTCATTGCCTTAACGCATCAGGCAACGGTGATCATGACGCTCTTCTATTTACCGTTTGGAAAACTATTTCACGTCGTTCAACGGCCGGCCTCAATTGGAGTCGAGCTCTATCAGGAACGCGCTCGTGAGATGCCGCAAGCCAGATGCGCACGATGCAACACGGAATTCGTCGCACAGCTCTGGCTTGATGATTTGAAGACTGTTGTTGACAAGCTCGGGTTTGACTATTCGATGGGCGATGGTAAAGCGCTGCAAGACTACTGTCCGCGCTGTAAACGAATTATACGCGGCCTCGCTTACGCGAACCTGCCCCAAGCGAACGAGCCCGTGTTTCAAGGATCGCGAAATACTTCTGATACGCAATGAGCAAAGTTGAGAATCTAGACCAAATCATTGAATCGTATGGGCCGCATCTCCATGACGCGCCACACGGTGGTTGGCGTGCGGACCGCGTCATCGATCGTGTAGTGCCGACACACTGTCCCTATTGCGCTGTGCAATGCGGCATGAACCTGCTGGTCGAACAGAATTACGTTGTTGGTGTTGAGCCACGCTATGACTTTCCGGTTAATGAAGGCCGGCTTTGTCCCAAGGGCGTGACGGCTTATTTGCAGGTCCATCATCCGGACCGGCTGCTGTATCCCCTGATCAAACGAAACGGTCGCTTCGAACGCGCCTCGTGGGATGAAGCGCTGGATCTGGTTGTGAGTAAATTCAAGGAGCTGCAAAACACTCACGGTAAGGATTCAATTGGTATTTATTCCGGATCTTCTTTGACCACTGAGAAGACGTACTTAATGGGCAAGTTTGCGCGCGCAGGTCTCGGTACTCGTTACGTTGACTATAACGGCAGGCTCTGCATGGTCTCGGCGGCGGCCGCAAACAATAAAGCGTTTGGGATTGATCGCGCCGCAAATCCCTGGAGCGACATCCCGCTGGCTGAAGTCTTGCTTATCGCCGGATCAAACTGCGCCGAGACTTTTCCCGTGCTGAACAAGTTCCTGTGGCAGCAGCGCGATAACGGCGGGCGCTGGATCATCATCGATCCGCGTGAAACAGCTACTGCCCGTCAGGGTGATCTTCATCTTCAGTTAAAGCCAGGCACTGACGTCGCCGTCGCTATCGGGATGCTTCATGTTCTGATCCAGGAAAACCTCATCGATCAGGCATTCATTGATACACGCACAAACGACTGGGAGGCGACACGCGAGTTTGCGTTGCGCTATACACCTGAAGTTGCTTCACAAATCAGTGGCGTGCCGGCCGAAAAAATCATTGCAGCCGCTCGAACGTATGGCCGTGCGAAGACCGGGATGGTGATGCATGCGCGCGGGATCGAGCATCACACGAACGGCGTCAATAACGTTCTCTCCTACATCAACCTTGTGTTAGCGACCGGAAAGATCGGTGCGCCTGGTCGTGGTTATGGAACAATTACCGGTCAGGGAAACGGTCAGGGTGGACGCGAGCATGGCCAGAAAGCCGATCAGCTTCCCGGTCAGCGTTCGATCACAAACCCTGCGCATCGCAAACATGTTTGCGAGGTTTGGGATCTGCCTGAAGAAGAATTACCACAGGCCGGCGTCTCAGTCGTTGAGATGTTCGCCAAGATGCGCGAAGGTGAAATACGCGGGTTGCTTTCAATCTGCAACAACGTAATGGTGAGCCTGCCTGACACTAACGACGTACGTCGTTCACTTGAAGGGCTCGACTTTTATGTTTGCATCGACTTCTTCATGTCTGAAGGCGCGCGCTATGCCGACGTTGTGTTACCCGGATCTGCCTGGAGCGAAGATGAAGGCGTGACCTGTAACAGCGAAGGCCGTGTCGTAAAAATCAATAAGGCTAATGATCCGCCGGGTGAAGCGCGCGTCGATTGGTGGATCATCCAGGAGATCGCGCGACGAATGGGCCGGCAGAAGTATTTCAACTTCGACTCACCGCGAGAGATCTTCGACGAGCTGCGACGAGCCTCTCGTGGCGGCAATGCCGATTACTACGGTATGAACTGGGAAAAAATCGAGCGGAACAACGGCATCTTCTGGCCCTGTCCTGCTGAGGATCACCCCGGAACGCCACGCTTATTTGAAGATCGTTTTTACCATGCGGACGGCAAAGCCAAATTTCACACGATCGAATACACGCCGCCAAAAGAGGTTCCCGACGATGAATTCCCGTTGATACTGACGAGTGGCCGCGTTGTCTATCAATATCTTTCCGGTAATCAAACCCGAAGGATCGGTTTTCTCGTCGAGCAATGTCCCGAACCATACGTTGAAGTTCATCCTGAAACTGCGATGAGGCTCAAGATTAATGACGGCGAGCGTGTGCGCGTCGTATCGCGACGTGGTGAAGGAGTGTTTCCTGTGCTGGTTGTGCGCACGATTCGACCGGACACGATTTTTATACCGTACCACTGGGGTGAACAACTGGCGGTCAATCAACTCACAAACCCGGCGCTCGATCCGGTGTCGAAGATTCCGGAGTTCAAAGCCTGCGCGGCGCGCATTGAAAAGATTCATTCCCGACAACTACCGATTATGGGCCGGCAACGAAAAGGAGCCTCGTTGAGTGAGGTGAGAAAAGGGTAATGGAAGAGACGATGTTCATCGATCCGCAGCGTTGCATTGGCTGCCGTGCCTGTGTCGCTGCCTGCCGCGAATGCGCCACACACAAGGGTTACTCGATGATCTTTGTCGATTACATCGATCGCGCCGAGACAACGGCAACGATGCCGACGGTCTGCATGCATTGTAAGGAGCCCACGTGTGCACTCGTTTGCCCGGCGGATGCGATCAAGGTTTCAGACGAGGGTGTAGTGATGTCTGCGCTCAAGCCACGCTGCCTCGACTGCCGAAACTGCGTCAACGCGTGCCCGTTTGGAGTGCCAAAGTACAACACGCAAATGCATCTTCAGATGAAGTGCGACATGTGTTACGAGCGTTCATCCGAAGGGCTGAAACCAATGTGCGCGAGCGTTTGCCCAACCGGCGCTATTTCGTTTGGAAAGTATGAACAGATTGTGCCGTTACGACGGACTAAGCCGGTCAATGTCCACGTGTTTGGCAACCAAAAGGTTGAAACGAAAGTGTACTTGATGTTGCCGACTGATGCTGACGAAGTGAAGGTTGATGGTTGCGGTGTGTTTGAAGGAATGCTCTCGAGAGCCGATGCGGAGACGCCCACAACTGAATCCTGGATCGATACGCAAGTGGAACACTCGGATAAAGCGAACGAGTTTTAGCCACGAAAAGGCACCAAAGGAACAAAACAAATCATGAGCAAGCATCTTTCTGACGAGAAGGACGTCCGAGCGGCGACGGCGCCTTTTCAAGCGGAGTTTCCTTACGAGCGTGACGAAGAAGCCCAGGTGACTCGTCGTGAGTTTTGCAAATTCCTTGGCTTGACTTCGGCTGCGCTGTTTCTGGGAGCGAGTGGGTTTGCGGCTAAAGCCGCGCTTGACGCGCGAAAGTCAGAGTCGTTCGTTGCCACGCAGGTAGTTGGCGCTGATGCCCTTGCTCCGAATAGTAGTTTGAACTTCAACTATCCGACTGAACGAGATTCGGCAATCCTGATTAGAACAGCAAACGGTGAGTACCACGCGTACGGTCAGAAATGCACGCACCTGAGCTGTCCCGTCTATTACTCAAGCGATCATAAGCGCCTCGAATGTCCCTGTCATGAAGGTGCGTTCGACGCCGCCACGGGCAACGTTCTTTATGGTCCACCACCGCGGGCCCTTGACAACATCGAAATTGAGATACGAGACGGCCAGGTTTGGGCCATCGGTCGTAAGCCATCAGGGGGCGAACATGCAGGCTGACCTAAATTTGCGAGCATCGCATCACCGCCGATCGGAGCGTCATCATGCTGCCGTATGGCAGGCACGCTTGATCATGCTCGTCATGATCAATATCGCTCAGCTCTGGATACTGGCTGCGACCGTCGATGCAGCCCTGGCGCGACACTACTCCGTGCTTTTGCCACTCGTCATTGCTTCCGGGATTTGTTTCCTGATCACAGTCTCAATTCTTCGTTGGTGGCGGCCCGTCTCGCGCCGGAAAACGAGCACCGGCTACATACGCACTTCAGTCAAGCACCAATGAAGCAGAAGATCACCGGCTTCGAAAAGGATGACGAAGGCCACTGGCGCGCTATTCTGGAGTGTGGTCATCGCCAACACGTGCGGCACAATCCGCCAATGACTACACGCGACTGGGTTCTCACTACAAAAGGCCGCGATTCTCGAGTCGGGTTTGAACTTGACTGTAAACGGTGTGACGAAGAGCCGGACTCACTCGATGACTAATTATCCAAACCGCAGGAACTTCATTTTACAAGCAGTGGCTGATCTGTTCCCCGGCTACTTCGCATTGGTGATGGCGACTGGAATCATTTCCATCGCCTGTTATTTATTGGAGATGAAGACCCTCGCGGTCGTGCTGCTGGTAGTCAATATCATTGCCTATACGCTGCTCTGGCTGCTCTTGCTGTTACGACTGTTCCTGTTCTTCGGTCGCGTCAAAGATGACATCAATAATCACGTGCGAGGCCCGGGGTTTTTTACTGTGGTCGCCGCAACGAGTGTGCTGGGAAGCGAATTATTGATCGTTGCCGGCCAATTTCAGATTGCCTCAGTCCTTTGGCTACTAGCACTGATCCTGTGGGCAGTCATAATGTACAGCTTCTTCACCGCGATGACGGTTCGCGAGAATAAACCATCGATTGAAGCAGGATTGAATGGCGGGTGGTTGCTTGCTGTTGTCGCTACGCAATCGATTTCCGTTTTAGGGACTCTGTTGGCCGATCATTTTGCAGGCTACCGTGAGGCAATTCTGTTTTTTACGCTTTGCATGTTCTTACTCGGATCGATGCTCTACGTTCCTTTGATCACGCTCATTTTCTATCGATTCACTTTTGTCAACATCACGACAACGTCGCTCACACCACCTTACTGGATAAACATGGGGGCCGTGGCGATTACTACTCTCGCCGGTGCTCGCCTGATCATCGCAGTCCCGCAGTGGGCCACGCTTAACGAGTTCATGCCTTTCTTAAAAGGATTCACTCTTTTCTTCTGGGCCGCTGGTACATGGTGGATTCCGTTGCTGTTGATACTCGGCTTCTGGCGGCACGTTTATAAAAAATTTCCTTTGAAATACGACCCTCAATATTGGGGCATGGTCTTTCCCTTTGGAATGTATACAGTCTGCACGATCCAACTTGCGAGGGCGATAAACTTTCCGCCGTTGCTCGTCATACCTCGTTATTTTATCTATCTGGCGCTTGCCGGCTGGCTCGTTGTTTCGCTCGGTCTCGTTTACTCATTGCTTATCACGGCGAAACGGTAAAGGCATAACATCGCTCGGTGACGGCATTAGGTAATGCGATTAGCCGCTGACGAGCTGCCTCAAAACTCTTTCAGCCACAAAAGGCCACAAAAGGCACAAAAGGATTTCCGCTAATTTTTGTGCCTTTTGTGCTTCTTTGTGGCTCAATTCAGAGGACGACGATACGACTTCTGCGAGAGCGGTATGAGCAAGCTTCCGCACCTGCTGAGGAAAAGTCCGCAGACAGTTGTTGGGATTGGAACTTTGAAGATCGCTACAAGCTTGGCTGAGATCGCAAGTTAAAAGTATTACCCTATTTTTATCAATCTGATAGAATCCACCACAGTTGTAGAAACTCACAGGGGAATGCGGAAAGCCGCAATTGTCTCTGTTTAGTTGAGCAACTCCTCTCGCCCACCTCACAACGAACAAGGGATATCTACAGATTCTGGGCATAACCATTGCTGTAAGGCTATCTCGTTTTTACACGAGACAGTGAACTGGCGAGCCGTTAAGCGGAAAGGTGCTTTCTATGCGATTGTCTGCGCTTCTTGCCTTGAGTTTGTTAACGCTGCTCATAGGGATCAGCTTCTGTCGTTTGCCAAACTCCGCCAAAGCGAAAGAGGCAGTCGCGGCCGCGTCGGTCCAGGATGCGAACTACATCGGCAGTGAAGCTTGTAAAGACTGCCACGAAGATCAGTTCAAGGCCTTCTCGCACACCTCGCATGCTCAACTCGTCAAAATAAGCAGTTGGAAGAGTAAGGTGACCGGCTGCGAGTCGTGTCATGGTCCGGGAAAAGCCCACGCGGAGGAAGGCGATCCGAAAAAAATCATTTCCTTCAAGAATAAATCTTCGAAAGAAATCTCCGAGACGTGTTTAGGGTGTCACGCCGGTCGCGAGGAACACAACAACTTCCGCCGGGGCGAGCACTGGCGCAACGACATCGGGTGTACTGACTGCCACTCAACTCACTCCGCACCAACCGGCCGGCAACTCGCTGCTTCAAACGTCTTTATCTCGCCGGCGAATGCGCAGAAGCCCGGCCTCGCAGATATACGGTTGCTCAAGAAGAGTGAGCCACAGCTTTGCCTGGGTTGTCACAGCGAAACGAAGCACCAGTTCAATTTACCGTTCCATCACAAAGTGCTGGAAGGCGCCATGAAGTGCAGTGATTGCCACAACCCACATGGCGGGTTTGAGCTCAAGCAAACACGACTCGCAACCGGCGCCGATGCAGCTTGCATAAAGTGTCATGCAGACAAGCAAGGGCCTTTTGTTTACGAGCACGCTCCGGTTAAGACCGACGGGTGCATCGCGTGTCACACGCCACACGGCTCGTCCAACCCGCGCTTGTTGATAACGAGCCGCGTAGCGCAGCTTTGTCTGACGTGTCACAGCGTTGCGCACGGAGTCGGCGCGGACGAACCTGCCGGTCCGCAGCACAACCTGAACGCGCAATATGCGAACTGCACAAATTGTCATATCAAGATCCACGGGTCTCGAACGAGTCCGGTCTTTTTCCGTTGACGAAGCATTGAGTGAATGAGGAGTGGGCCATGAGCACGAAACAAAAGATTTCGCTGCACCTGATCGCGCTGGTGATAGTCCTGAGCGTGACGATGAGTGCAGTTGCGCAACAACCATCGCCCTCACCTTCGCCCGCGAAGTCTGATTCTGCCGATGCGCCAACGGAATCCGGCGAAAAGGCTGGTGACTACACGGTCATCTCGAGTGTCGAGTTTGGCTACCGCGGTCTTCGCGTTGACGGCGATCTCAACAAGTACCAGAGTGACCTGAACTACAAAACCGGTCCGCGACTCTTCGACAGCTCATTCCTGCTGAGATCGAGTGACGGCAAAGGCTCTTTGTTCGAGACATTCCTGGTTAATTCGACTGGCTGGGGAGCTGATCCGCAGGGTAACGTGCGCGTAAACGTCGAACAGCCGGAGTGGTATCGCTTCGACGCAACTTATCGCCGCTTCAAATACTTCCGCTTCCTTGACAACTTTGCCAATCCGAATTGGGTGTTCAGCCCGGCACAGTTCAGCGTTCCGCCCAAGGTAACGACCGGCGAACACGGCTACGACACGAGAGTTCACTTAGGCGATTTCGATCTTACTCTCCTGCCGAAGAATCGACATGTTCGCTTCAATCTCGGATACTCACCGGAACGCTACAGTGGACCAGCTTTCACGAACTACCACGCCGGCGGAAATGAATTCAACCTTCTATCGCAGCTCAGATCTCGCGCTAACGATTTTCGCGTGGGTGCTGATGGCAAACTCGGCCCGTTGAACTTTTCATTCCTGCAAGGGTTCCGCCGCTTTCGTGACGATAGTTCGATCGATCTCGGCGCGACGCCGGGAATAAATCTCAACCCAACCGCATCGAGTTTGACCAGTTTCGATCGCAACGAACCGGCGCGCGGCAGTGTTAACTACACTCGTTTCAGTTTACAAACGCTCGTCGCAAAAAAACTCGACATCACCGGACGCATCATCTACAGCAAAGCCGAGCAGAACTATGCTTTTCTCGAGAGCTTTGCCGGTCGCAACTGGAACCCGCGCATCACCGGCTTCCCTCCAAGCCCGCCGGGCGCGACGCCGAATATTCTCAACCTTGGCCAGTACAACCTGGCCGGCAACGCGAAACGACCGAATTGGCTCGGCGACGTGGGCCTGACGTTCATGGCAACGGACAAGTTTCGGCTCTCGAATACGTTCCGGGTTGAAACGTTCGAGATCACCGGTTCCGCGCTTTTCAGTGACTTCTTTTCTCTCACGCGCGGTACGAGAACCGACACCATAGCTTTCAACAATCGCGACGTGCTCACGAATACGAAGTATCGAAAGATCCAGAACACGATCGAAGGTGATTACCAGTTTAACCCGCGCTACTCGATTCACCTCGGTTATCGCTACGCACGACGCCGCGTCGAAGAAGCGATCAGCGGCTTCAATCTTGGCGCTAACCAGCCAACCGCGCTCGTGCCTGACGATTTTACTGAACACAACAACACACATGCAGTGCTCGGAGGTTTCAAGGCGCGGCCGCTAAGCGAATGGACCATCTACTTCGACGCCGAGCACGGTACGGCAGACAACGTGTTTTCCCGTATCGGCAATTACAACTACACCAACATTCGTGCGAAGAGCAGATATAAACCAAACTCGCGCGTCGCTTTCAACCTGGCAGTAATCACTAAAGACAACTCGAACCCTTCCGAGATCGCAGGCGTCTCGATCGAGGACTTTGGGGTGAACATAAAATCGCGAATCTTCACTTCGTCACTTGATTGGACCGCAAACTCGAGGTTCTCTGTCAGCACCGGCTACAACTACCATTGGATAAACAGCAAGGCGATAGTCGATTACTTCTTCAACGGCGTGCAGCACCCGTTTGGCAACAGTCTTTACATCGTCAGGAACAATTTTTTCTTCATAGAGTCGGTGGCGCGAATTGCTCCACGGGCGACGCTGTTCACGGCTTATCGAATTAATAGGGATAACGGCCAGGGAAATCGAGTGGCCGATCCGACGGGCAATCCCGGAACGCTGATCGCGTCGTATCCGATGAGTTATCAATCGCCGGAGGCGCGACTGGCGATTAAGCTCCATCACCGCCTCGATTGGAATGTTGGCTATCAGTATTACAACTACAACGAAAGTACGCTTGTAGGTCCAAGGCCGCAGAATTATCATGCGCACCTGCCGTATACGTCGTTAAGACTTTACTTTGGGCGCCGAGAATAGCGGCCGGGAAAGTCTCAACATATCTGTGTAAACTTCCGCATATTGATGAGTGAAAGCTCGCTGACGATGGCCGGTGAACTGGTTTTACCGGCAATTGTTGAGCAAAATTAACGGCACAGCCGATGCACTAGAAGCAGATAGCGGACTTCCCGCTCATAACTTTGATAGGGGACAGAATCATGAGTAACCTGAAAAAGACGGCGATTGGCGTGTTTGCGACAATGATCATGGCGATAGGACTCGTTGTGAGTGTTTTGGCGCAGGGCGAGGTGCAGCCGTCAGATCCAGCGGCGTTTTACAAGGCCAAATGTGTGGCTTGTCACGGACAGAAAGCAGAGAAGAAATTCGATTCGACCTTGCCCGACGAGCAACTCGTGGACATCGTAATGAAAGGCAAGAAGCCCGAGAAGCCACCAAATATGCCGGCCTATGGCGAAAAGGGTATTACAGCAGATCAAGCGAAGGCGCTCGTTGATTACATGAAGCAGTTGAAGGCCGCTCCGTAGTTTTGCCGGCTAGCTGATCCCTTGACCGGACTTCCCCGCAAGGCGCAAAGACCGCAAAGTAGATCTACGATTCTTCTTTGCGTCCTTTGCGCCTTTGCGGGCAACTGCTTTGCAACTGGTATTGACTCATGAATGATGAAACGCCGTCAGCAGTAAAACCCCCATCCCTGTTTCGAAACTACCTCAGCTTCTTTGGCGCGTTGATCGTTGCCGCAAGTCTCGCCAGTATCATTCTTCTTTTCCTGATCGAGCTGACAAACGCAACGGATAATCCCTACCTGGGGATTATCACTTATGTTGCGCTGCCGGCGTTTTTGATTTTGGGAATACTTATCATTGTGGCGGGGATGCTGCGCGAGCGCCGCCGGCGCCGGCGCCTCCCTGATTCACATATCGCCGCGTATCCAAAGATCGATCTAAACGATTCACGTCAACGGCGAATTGCCATCACGCTGGTCGCTATCTCCTTTGTGTTTATCTTCATGAGCGCGTTCGGAAGTTATCGCGCGTATGAATACAGCGAATCCGTCGAATTCTGTGGTCAAACTTGTCACTCGGTTATGAAGCCTGAGCATGTCGCTTTCCAGGTGACGTCGCACGCAAGCATACGCTGTGTTGATTGTCACGTTGGCCACGGAGCGCAGTCGTATGCACGCGCGAAACTCAACGGTGCTCGCCAACTCTACTCACTAGCTTTCGGCACGTACTCGAGACCGATCGACACTCCTGTTCACAACATGCGGCCGGCAAATGAGACGTGCGAAAAGTGCCACTGGTCCTCTAAGTTCTATGGCTCAGAGCTGAAGACCTTCAATCATTACGCTTACGACGAGCAAAACTCTTTGCGCCAAACGCGAATGCTGATCAGTGTCGGGGGTGGCGATCCGAACAGTGGACCGGTGGCCGGCATTCACTGGCACATGAACCTCGCCAACGAGATCACATACATTGCCGCCGATAGCAAGCGGCAAGTGATCCCCTGGATCAGTGTGAAGGACCGCCAGGGAAATGTAGTCGAGTACTACGATCGCAATCGCCCATTAACTCCTGACCAAATCGCAGCCGGCGAGAAGCGACGTATGGATTGCATCGACTGTCATAATCGTCCGGCCCACGTCTACCTGCCGCCGGATCTCGCAGTGAATCAATCGTTCGCTGCGGGCCGGCTCGATTCATCGTTGCCGTATCTAAAACGAGAGATTATGGCGTCGTTGAATCAAACGTATGGGACCGAAGGTGAGGCCGTTACAAAGATCGCAGCGCATCTGGATTCCTTCTACCAGGCGAACTATACGAATATCTACAGCCAAAAAGGAGACGCGGTTAAGCAGGCAATCAGCGAAACTCAGCGTATCTACAAGACCTACTTCTTTCCCGAGATGAAGACGAGCTGGGAAACTCATCCCAACAACATCGGTCATCTATATTCGTCCGGATGTTTCCGTTGTCACGATGGTGAACACGTCAGCAACAGCGGCAAAGTGATTTCCAATAACTGTAATGTCTGCCATACCGTTTTGTCTGACTCGGCGCGTCCGGCAACGACTCTAAGCCCTGTACCGATCCAGCATCCCGTAGACCTGGGCGGCCTGGCGGATAGAAAATGCGAGACCTGTCATAAGGCGAATCAACCGTTTAAGCATCCCGTAGATCTTGGCGACATATCGATGTTTCAATGCGTCGAATGTCACCCGCGCAAAGTTGGGACGCAGGCTTCTCTCGTGAAAGTAGAATGAAAGCGAAGCAATTCAGTTACTCTTGAGGATGTTCACGCAACTGGTGGGTAACTTTTCGCAGAGCGAGTAGGCCGGCTGATTCTGGAGAGAACGCCGATGAATCAAGATAACAATCATCAGACGCCCGCAATTGAGTTTCGCAACGTTCACTTGAACTTTGACGAAAAGCCCGCGTTGGTGGACGTTAGCTTTGAACTTGAAAGCGGCGAAATGGCTTTCATAACCGGTGTCTCTGGTTCAGGGAAATCGGTGCTCTTGCGACTCGCAATCGGGCTACTAAAGCCGGACGCAGGCAAGATTCTGATTGAAGGACGCGAAATCGAAACGCTTGATGAATCTGAACTCCTCGCCATACGAGGAGGGCTCATGGGAATAGTATTTCAGGATGATTCATTATTCAGCGGACTGACTGTTTATGAGAACGTCGCCTATCGCCCGGATGAGCATGGTTGGGACCCGGAGAAAACCGAGCAAGCTGTTCGCGAGGTATTGCAGTTTGTCGGTCTTCAGGGCGAAGAGCAGAAGCTTCCCGAAGAATTGTCGGGCGGCATGAAGCGGCGATTGGAGATTGCTCGAGCGTTGATCGGCTGGCCCACGATCATGCTGTACGATGAACCTACGATGAGTCTCGACCCGATTGTGGCGAACCAGGTGCTCGATCTCGTCATCCGCGCTCGCGATATCAATCACATCTCATCATTGTATGTGACAAAAAAGATTCATGAGATTCCGCATCTCGCCAGTCTCAGTGCCTCAATCAGTGAGAAGCAAGAAGTAGTCATTGCCGAAGCGCCACCTGACAAGTTGCCGAAAACAAAAGTGATCGTTCTGGAACAGGGAAGGATTGCATTCAACGGCACAGTCGCAGAGTTTCAAAGGAGCAATCTGCCCGCGATCAAAGAACTCATGACACTCGATCGGCACGATCACTCAAAAGATCCTTACTTCAATGACCCCTGGGACAAGCGCCGGCACCCAAGCGAAAAACTTTTGTAAGCTGCAAGTTGCCCCGTGCCTTCCAGCCACAAAAAAGCACAAAAAGCACAAAGCATTTCCGCTGATTTTGTGCCTTTGTGCTTCTTTGTGGCGGATCTTTGCAACGAATCGGACTTTTGAGGCAAAGCCCCTTGAGGCTACGGAGCGGCGATCTCCCTCAGGCCAGGAGAGTGTTGAAAAGCAGACCCGTAGCATAAGCAAGTGAAGCGGCAATCGCGCCAACCAGCAATGTTATCAGGCCCGATTGCCACCACGAGGTGGTGGACCATTTGCTCTTTGCCGATCCAATCGCGAAGAACACCGTGCCCGTCATGAACATCGATATTGCCAGCGACTGATGAGCGCCCGCCAAATAAGGTAATAACGGTACGAGACCACACACAACAAATGCGGTGAACGTGCTGATCGCTGCTATCCAGGGTGACCGTACCTCATGGGGTAAACCATACTCTTCTGTCAACATGGTTTGAACCCAGCGTTTTCGATCGCTGGTGACCAGGTCAACGATGCGCTCCAAATCGTCGCCGTCGAAACCCTTTAATTTAAAAATCTGCCTAATCTCCTCCCGTTCGCCTTCGGGCGCCAGATCGATGTGGCGGTTTTCAATGGCTTCGAGCCGGTGCCAATCGTCAAGTTCGGCTTTAGTGCCAAGAAAGTTACTGGCCGCCATCGAAAACCCATCAGCAAACAGGTTAGCAAACCCAAGAATCAAAATGATCCATGGTGAAAGCTGTGCTCCCACTACGCCGCTTACCACCGCAAAAGTCGTAACTGAACCATCTATGCCGCCGTAGATCCAATCGCGAAGATAGTTATGAGCCGGTCCCGCTACGAGACGTTCGTGAATTGCTTCGGCCGAGTGTTCGTGTTCCATCGATGCTTGAATGAGCAACGGATATGCCGCAACGAAATCGAGGCCACGAAGCTACTCTCCCGGCAGCGTATCGGCTTTGCCTCAAAAGTCCGATTCGTTGCAAAGATCCGCCACAAAGAAGCACAAAAGGCACAAAATCAGCGGAAATGCTTTTGTGCTTTTTGTGCTTTTTTGTGGTGTGATAAATATTCTTGCCATCCCCATCTTCCACTAAACGTATTTGTGTGTCCGTCACTGCGAGAGAGCCTCATACCATCGTTGAAGTTCAGAAAAGATATCCATTCGAATAAGTATCATGTGATGTTTTGCGAGTCCGCGCCACTCTAGAACGTAATGCCCGGCATTGCACTAAAACTTGAAGGAGAAGAAAGCATGAAACGTTCGCTATCTGTCAAATTACTCGTACTCACGCTGACGCTGCTGGTCGGAAGTCTCGCAGTTACAGCAACCGAACGCCCTTTTTCACTCAACGGAACAGGTATCGCGATTCCAATCCTTGATGGCAACGGCAACGTGGTTGGCGCTGAACCAACTGGTTCCGGTAATGCAACCCATCTCGGTATGTTCACCAACACAGGTAAAGTCAGTTTCACACCCGACGCATCCAACCCAAGTATCCTTCATCCAGCCGGTGGAGGTGTTTTCACGGCAGCTAACGGCGACAAACTCAACTTCGTCATCATCAGTGGCGCTTTGGACTTAACTACCGGTATAGGAACCGGAGATTTTGAATTCACTGGCGGAACCGGTCGCTTCGCGAATGCTACCGGGCACACGTCGGGTGTCATCCAACAGAATGTCATCACGGGCGCCTACGAACTCACCCTCGTCGGGAATATCGATTACTAAGATCGATTCTACTGTTCAGACTGTTTTTTCAAGTGGGGCAGGCTCAAGCGGCCTGCCCTTTTCTTTTGCATGTGCCTTTGCCCTTGGCGTTAGTTTACCTTGATGACCTGCCATCGGACGTTGTTTAATCTTGCGTCCGCACAAAAACGTAAGGAGAAAGACGATGCGTAAAGCTCCTTTGATCGTCGCTTTATTTCTATTCTCTTCCATTACCGTTTCAGCTCAATCAGTGGATGAGATTATCAGCCGTTACCTGAAAAGCATTGGAGGGTTAGACAAGATTCACGCGGTGAAGACGGTGCGAAGGACCGGGAAGTTCATCGGCGGTGGCGGATTTGAAGCTGTAGTGCAGCAGGAGAACAAGCGCGATAACTTCGTGCGGGAGGAGTTCTCGTTCCAGGGTATGACAGGAATCAATGCTTACGACGGTGCTACGGCCTGGAAGATCGAACCGTGGAATGGCAAGAAAGACGCTGAGTCGCTCGGCGAAGAAGAGATGAAGTCCATTCTTCAAGATGCCGATTTCGATGGACCACTCGTCGATTATCAAAAGAAGGGTTACAAAATCGAGTTCGCGGGCAAAGACAAGTTCGAAGGAACTGAAACAGTAAAACTGAAGATTACAAACCCGAACGGGGATGTTTATGTTTGGCACATGGATACTGATTACTATGTGCCAATCAAGATTGATGTCAAACGATTTGTCCGCGGCGCAGAGAAAGAATACGAGACGGTTTTAGGAGACTACAAAGAGGTGGCGGGCTGGTACATACCGTTTTCGATCGAGACCAATGTCAAGGGCAGGCCGGGAAAGTCGAAAATTGTCTTTGAGACGATTCAAGCCAACGTGGAGATCGACGACGCCCGATTCAAAATGCCAACCGCTGCTACTGTTCCCAGGAAGAACTAAGGTTGCGATCCCATGTCGTCAAAATGTTGAGCTGGTCAGTACCACCTGCGGTAGCGGGTGGGTGCGCAGCCGTGTGGCGCCTGCTCAATCTGCTCGTTGGATCAACGCCACCTACATTTTGCGCTGACAGTATCGACGTGCTTGAGGGCTGCGCACCCACCCGCTACCGCAGGTGGTACTGACCGGGTCCAAGCGGTATCGAACATGGGCCAGCAAGAACTGTTACTCAAGTCAGCTTATCTTGATGGATTCAAAACTATGAAGCTAAAACTATCTCCCGCATTCTTCTTATTGTTACTTTTAGTGTCGGCCGCCGCGCAGACACCGCCAGTTAAAGTCGATTCCGACACCATCTCCGGGCTTGGCGCTCGCAACATTGGTTCGGCGGCAATGAGCGGTCGGATCGCCGCCGTCGATGCTGTTCAGGATGGTCAACGTCTAACCATTTACGTCGGTTCGGCCAGCGGCGGAGTCTGGAAGTCAATCGACGGTGGCACGACCTACAAGCCGGTTTTCGATAAACAGGCAGTGCAGTCAATCGGCGCTGTCACCATCGATCCCAAAGATCCAAAAGTGATCTGGGTGGGAACAGGAGAAGCCTGGACGCGTAACAGCGTGTCTATCGGCGACGGAGTCTACAAGTCAACCGATGGCGGTGAAAACTGGACAAACACAGGCTTACGTGACTCTGAGCGCATCGCAAAGATTTTGGTGAATCCAAACCAAACGAACACTGTCTATGTTTGTGCGCCAGGCAAATTATGGAGTGACAGTGAAGAGCGCGGCCTCTACAAAACAACTGACGGCGGCAAGACCTGGACAAGAATCCTGAAAGGAGCAAACGCCTCGACCGGTTGTTCAATGATCTCGATGGATCGTCAAAACCCTGACACCATCTATGCGGGTATGTGGGATTTTCGTCGCAAAGGTTGGACGTTTCGGTCGGGCGGTGATGGACCAACAGCATTCAGTGGTAGCGGATTATTCAAGAGTACAAACGGAGGCGCCTCCTGGACAGAACTTACCGACAGCAGTGCCGGCGGTCTTCCCCCTAAACCATGGGGACGCGTCGCCGTTGCAGTTGCCCCGTCGAAGCCCACGACGGTCTATGCGTTTGTCGAAGCGGAGATGCCGAAAGATGGACTGTATCGATCAGATGATGGGGGCAAGACGTGGAAACATCTGGATCGAAGTCAGAACATGATCTGGCGTCCGTTCTATTTCGCCAACCTGATCGTCGATCCTAAAAATGAAAACAAGATCTACAAACCTGATGGGTCGCTGATAGCCAGCGGTGACGGCGGGCGCAGCTTTAGCAATATCTCCGGCGGAGCGCATGGCGACTTTCACGATGTTTGGATCAATCCGAACAATACAGACCATCTGATCACAGGCGATGACGGCGGCCTCTGGTACTCGTATGACGGCGGTAACCGGTGGTGGAAAGCTGAGAATCTTCCTGTGTCGCAGTTCTATCACGTCAGCATTGACATGGACATGCCTTACCATGTTTATGGCGGACTTCAGGACAACAGTTCATGGGTCGGTGATTCTGCATACCCGGGCGGAATTACAAACAGCCGCTGGGAAAATGTGTATGGCGGCGACGGCTTCTGGGCTTTTGCCGATGCTGCAGATCCGGATTACATCTATGCAGAGGCTCAAGGTGGCGAGATCGGTCGCATTAACCGCAAGACACTGGAGTCGCGCAACATCAAGCCGCTGCCTCAATATCAGGAAAAGAAACTTCGCTACAACTGGAACACTCCCATTCATCTGAGCCCAACTCAAAGAGGAACGATCTACATCGGCGCTCAGTTTCTCTTTCGTTCACGCGACCGCGGCCAAACGTGGGAGCGTATCTCACCTGATCTAACAACCAATGATCCTGAGAAACAAAAGCAGGAACAGTCGGGCGGCATCACTGTAGACAACTCCTCCGCCGAGATGCACACGACGATTTTTTCGATCTGTGAATCGCCCAAAGATTCGAACCTGATCTGGGTTGGCACCGACGACGGTAACCTGCAATTGACGCGCGATGGTGGAAAGACCTGGAAGAATCTCGTCGCAAACATCAAAGGCTTGCGGAAAAACGCCTGGGTTTCATCGATTGACGCCGGACACTTTGATGCCGGTACTGCGTACGCAACGTTTGACGTGCACACATTTGGCGACATGCGCCCATACGTTTATAAGACGAGCGACTTTGGCAACACCTGGACCCAGATCATCGGACCTGCAAGCGACGTGCACGGTTATGCGCACGTCGTCAAGGAAGACATTGTCAACAAAGATTTGTTGTTTGTCGGCACTGAGTTCGGGCTGTGGGTTTCGATCGATGGCGGAAGGCAGTGGGCACAGTACCAAGGCGGCGATTTTCCCAACGTCGCTGTGCGCGATCTTGCGATTCATCCTCGTGACAAGGATCTAATAATTGCAACGCATGGCCGAGGCATCTGGATTATCGACGACATCACGCCACTGCGCTCGCTTACGCCGGAGCTCCTTGCAAAAGAACCCGCATTCATAGAAGCGAGACCGACGGTCCAACGCGTTTCCGCCAATGGTGGCTGGGTGAATGGCGACGCCGCCTTTGTGGGCCCCAATGCAACAAATGAAGCAGTGATCACTTATTACCAACAGAAGCGTCATATCTTCGGCGACTTGAAGATTGAAGTCTTCGATCAAAGCGGAAAACTGATGAGCAGTATTCCCAGCAGCAAGCGTCGCGGGTTGAATCGTGCGACCTGGTCCATGCGACTGAAAGCGCCGAGAGTTCCGGCTGCGGCGAGTGCGGCGTTTGGCGCAACCATCGGACCTCGTGTGTTACCCGGCACGTACACGGTGAAGATGACGAAAGACAAGAATGTCTACACTACGCAGTTAGTCGTCACAGGTGATCCGCGAGTCAAACATACGGCGGAAGATCGGAGGGCACAGTTTGATCTTGCGATGAAGCTCTACAACCTTTTCGCCGATATGACTTTCGCTGTCGATCGCATTAATGGGGTTCGTCTGGGATTAGAGCAACGCGCACAGAAACTGCCGCCGAACGATCCATTGATCGTACGTTTGCGCACGGCTCAAGCGCAGGTTGATGAACTGCGCAAGAAGATCGTAGCCACCAAAGAAGGCGGCGCGATTACGGGCGAAGAGCGTCTACGCGAGAATCTGGCGGATCTATATGGGAATGTGAATTACTACGAAGGCCGCCCCTCCCAGACCCAGGTAGAACGTGCTGATGCAATCGCACGTGAGTTAGCGGATGTCATCAAAAGCTTTGATGACTGGGTGGCAAAAGAAATGCCTGGATTGAACTCTGCGTTGGAGAAGGGAAGTCTTGGCCGGATTGAGGTGCTCAGCCGGGAAGAATGGGAGAAGCGGTAGTCCATACAACGAGATTCCTGTGTTCGGTTGGGCCTCCTTACGAGGAACGCAGTGCCACCTGATCTTCCGAGTTAATACTCAGCACTCGAATAGTAGTTCTGCCAGTGGCTGTCTTCCCGACTAGATAAAGTCCCTGCCAGTGAAAATGGTCTTCCCACGCATGGCGCCGCGGATGAAACAACTCAGTAATCACATCGGTCTCGGGATCGATCCCGGTGAGGTTTGTTCCTTTGTGAAGATTGCAATCGATACAGGCAAGGGCGAGATTTTCGACATCGTCACTGCCGCCGTGAATTTTAGGAATGATGTGTTCAACGTGGAGCGCGGCGAGCGGCGAATCATCCTGATGCAGATGACAGTATTCGCAAGCGTTTTGAGCACGCTGGCGTACCTGATCCCTGACCTGTGCACTGATCATCTATAACGTGAGTTGGCGATCTGCTGCGCTTGTCGTTTGAGAATGGCGACGAATTTGTTCGCCCGCACGTAACCCGCGTATTCGGCCCGTTCGTCTTCCGTGAGCTCACCTTCCGTCGATTTTCGGGCGAGTTCTTCGATGCGAGCTTGCAGGGCGGGATCAGCTTGAAAAGCGATTACGGCGTCAGCCCTTCCCGGCAAGACAATTTCCAGCATCGGCCGGACGCCGCGATCAAATGCCAGACTCTCTGAGGTCGTTGCCATGCGCCAAACTTACCACTCCGATCGGAGTTTTGACAATGATTGAATCCGAGGAGTCCTATTTACAATTCTCAGTGTTCTGTGATGTCCAGCAGGCTCAGAATTATTACTGCGGGAAGCGTGCCGATGAGACAGTGGGCGCGAAGTTTGGGCCAACTCAGTGCACGGCCCACGCGACCGCCGCAGGAGGCGTAAGCGAGCGCACCCGGCGAAGAGTCCAATTAGAAAATGCGAGTAACAGCGTCATCTGTTATGGCCCAACCTGTAATTAAAAATCTTGGTGACAAACGAAAACTTTTGCGCTAGGGTGTTGATAACCCCTCGAATCAAAAAAAGAAGCGGGCCGACTTGTGCGACCAACACAAATCGACCCTAGATCCTCAACCTTCCAACGAAAGGATAAGGACCATGACAAAGCATGGTAGCGCATCACCGCGCAAACAAGAATCTCGCACACTCGACGCCAATCTAAAACGACGCGCTCGAAAACTCGCAACCGACAGCAGAGTCGATCCAAGAACACGCTCACTAATCCGCTATGGATTGGAGATCAAAGACGAATACCTTGAGCAAGTAGTCAGTCGTGTTGAGGCCGGCGAAATGCGCATCGACCACATCCACTTGGACAGTGATTAAGAATTCTCCGCGGGCTCCGTGTCTCTGGGCGCATAGCCGCCGAGACGCGGCGGCCGTTGGGTCTACGGTCAGCTTTCATATGCATCATCACAGCGCGCCCTGAGGGATTTCCTGATGGAACACTTCGACCGATTCCAGCTTGCGTGCCGGACCTACTCTGCCTGCAGAACGAAACCATGGCTGGCGCACGAGCGGCCGCGCGCTGGTCCCTCGCGTAGTGCGTCGCGAAACTTGCATGTCTAAGTGTCGGCGAAGATACTGATGCCTACCATGCGAAACTACACGTTCGTTCTTTCCGTCCTCGTCGTTTCATTTATCGCTGCGAGCTGTGGGGATGCACAGGTTGCGAAACCTGAAGCCCAGCCGCCGGTAGCGCAATCGACGCCGTCGAAAAAATTCACCGCTGCTGATGTCGCGAAGCTCAAGTGGATCGAAGGCACTTGGCGAGGGATGGATGGCGACAAGCCTTTCTACGAGCGTTACAAGATCGAGGGAACGGCGATGGTCGTCGAGTCGCTAAAAGCGGATAGTTCGGTTGACGGCGCGCCGGACCGATTCGAACTTAAAGACGGTGAATTTGGGAAAGATGAGGGCGACCGGCGTTCGGTCGCAAGCGAAATCACGGCCGATTATATTCAGTTTGTCCCGGCGGTTCCCGGTAAGTCGAACAGTTTTCGATTCGAGCGGCAATCCAACAACACGTGGCGCGCTGTTCTCGACTGGCCCGCCAAAAGCGATAAGCCGGCGCGGCAGAAGATCTACATCATGGAGCAGTGGAAGCCATAATCAGCACCGAACGTGAGGTAACAGCCAAGCCAACAGCACTGGCAAAGGGTGTTGTGATGCGCTGCCGGATTTCGCTCCTCTGGTGTGAACACCGCAATCTCCGCATCTCACGGGCCTGAAGGCCCTCGAGGAACATTAAACACATCTTCCTTAAGTGAGGAATCTATTTTGATCTCATTAAATCTACGGACCACCGTGTCGTAAGAGGAGACGTCGGATGTGCGAATGAGGAAGGGTACCTTGATGCCGCTTACGTCCCGATAGTCGCTGAAATCCCATTGCACGTTAAGCGGGCCCAGCATCGTGTTGGTTACATTAACTCTCCGCAAGAGAAGTCCGCTCTCTACATCGAAAAACAATTGAATTGATTGTGTCGCACTGTCTTCAATGACGACCTGGTAGGATTCGCGATCGTTAATTCTGGCGACGCCAATCAGTGTAGCGCGACTCGGAGAATCTGGAATCTTAATCGGACCAAAGAGACCATCCGAAGCGATGGTCGTGGTGGGTGTCGCCTTCATTGCTTTTAGACTTTCACCTGTCGCCTGGTTCACGCCTCTGCTCGATTGGACCCATGCCGTGGTGCCGTTCCACCCGCGAGTAATGACTCCGGATGTTAGCGTTTCCGTTATCCGTGCCTTGTTGGGTTGTTTGAAAACAATTTCGGTTGGACCAGAAGCCTTTGCCCTTTCAACTCTTTCCACTGTCCCGCGCATCACGATTGCCTGCGACAAAATGTCCTGGCGGTTTGCGCCGACGAGCGAGAGATACTTCGCGATAACTTCCTGAGCGGTTGGCAACACGCGCTTCGGTTGAGGTTTAAGCGCTTCGCCAAAATAGTCACGCGGCGGGAGTGGCGCCATGCGTTCTGGACGCGTGTTGCCTCGATGGCAGGTGTAACAGGTCACGACAGCTTCCCGAGTGAACCTGGTGCGATTCAACTCGAGCACCATTCGCATCATGTCGCGCCCCATTGCCTTTTCCTTTTTGTCATCTCGTTCCCAAAGCCAGGTGTCCTCTCCGGTCTGCGGGTTCTTGTCGCCTTTCACGTGGCAATGATCACAATTAACGCCGAGTGAATCGCCAACGAAGTTCATTAGGAGGAACAACTGGGAATCAGGCAGTCCTTTGAGGACCTGAATGTTCTTCCTAACTTGTTCGACCGGTTTGTCGCCTGTCGATTGGGTCTGAGCGGTTTTCGCTTTCCAGCCGATCACCAGAAAAATAAGGATGAGCACGAGGCAGAGCCGGCTTGTGATTTTGAAATTGAACATAGCGAGAATCTTCACTTAACGAAGGAAGTTAACCACCGCTACCGGTTCTGACACCCTAACGCTTGCCGGTCCACGGCGGCGAAGTTGTGTTGTTGTCCAGTCGCGACGATCATTTCGCGCACAATCTTCTTAAGTCATTGATTCTCTTGTGGTGCCGAGGGCGGGAGTCGAACCCGCACGTCCTTTCGGACAACGGATTTTAAGTCCCGTGATGGCACCGTTACCTGGTCTTATGAAACGATACAAGCCAGTATTTACGCGCCTAGTGGTCGTCAAGGTATCGCTTCGGCTGGTTTCGTATCAACACGTCCCGCCACCATCTTAGCCCCATCTTTATTCTGTCTGCCAACGCAGCTGAGAAAGACTTAGCGCTTTAACTAATGAAGGCGGAGATGTGCGCGTTTTCCCGCAGTAAGAGCGAAACCTTCCACACGAATACCTTCCCTGGAATAGTCTGGCTGCACGCATTTTGTTGCCAACGCCCGGCATGTCGCTTGCTCTCTCATCGAGGACAACTTTTGCGGTTTTGCCCAGCAGAGGCTCAAGGCAAAGCTGTTTAGAACCAGTCGTGTCTCTTCATTTCTATAACTAACTGAGAGGTGACAAGAAAATGAGTACCATGGTGAGCAAGCAAGCGGATCTCGCCGGCCCGGGGATTGGTAATTACGAGGAGTTGGAAAAAGTTCTACCTCAGAATTACAACTCTCTGCTAACTCCAAAGGACACACAGCGGGCCATCACGATCGTTAAGCGGTATATCGAAGACAATCTCTGCCGGCAACTCAACCTCATGCACGTTGAGGTTCCTCTGATAGTTGACGGCGAGAGTGGAGTAAACGATTACCTGGATCGCGACGGCTCGCGCACTCCCATTGAGTTTCACATCTCTAACGACCATGACCAACATCCAATCGATGCTCAAGTAGTGCAAGCTGCTACTAAATGGAAGCGTGTCGCTCTGAAGCAGTTTGGCATGAAGCCGGGTGAGGGCCTTATCACAGACATGCGCGCAGTGCGCAAGGATTACTTCCTGGATCATGACCATAGCGCTTACGTAGACCAGTGGGATTGGGAGAAATCCATTAGGGCCGACCAGCGTAACTTGAATTACCTGACGGAGACGGTTGAAAGCATCTGGAAAGTTATCAAGGGCGCCGAGACCTTCATTCAGGGCCTCTTCCCGCAACTGAAGACGGATAAGTATTCAAACCTGCCTGAAAAGCTAACGTTCATTCATGCTGAAGAGTTACTGGAAAGATATCCCGACCTGCCGCGAAAAGCCCGCGAGACGGCGATCCTGCAGGAGTTTCCGGCGGTCTTTATTTACGGCATTGGGTGGATACTCGAGGACGGTTACCCCCATGAGATGCGAGCCGCGGATTACGACGACTGGGTAACTGAGACCACCGACGACAATGGCAAAAAATTTCACGGACTGAATGGCGATATTCTCGTTTGGAATCCGGTGACAAGGCGTCGTCACGAACTCAGCTCCATGGGTATCCGCGTTAACGCCGAGACGTTGAAGCAGCAACTGGAGATCACTGGCCAACTCGACTTTCTCGAGCTGCCGTACCACAAGGCAGTCATCAACGATCAGGTACCGCTCAGCATTGGTGGAGGCATTGGACAATCGCGTACCGTAATGCTCTTGCTCCGTAAAGCACATCTCGGCGAAGTCAGTGTTACCGTCTGGCCGAAGAAACTCAAAGAGCTCTGCCGCCAGAAGAACATCCGAGTCCTGGAGTAGCAGCACACCATCTGCGTGTTATGACTGACTCAAAGGCGCCAACCATCATCTGTGTTGCCAGCTTCTTCAAGGGCAACGATTTCATCCGCGAGTGTAAGCGGCTGGGCGCTGCGGTTGTGTTGCTAACGAGAGAAAAACTGCTCGACGCCGACTGGGCCCGTGAATCGCTCGACGATCTGATTGCCATTCCCGGGAAGACAAGTGTGCAGTCTTATTTGGCCGCCGCGACATACGTCGCGCGGCAACGGCGAGTGTCGCACGTTGTCGCGCTCGAAGAGTATGACATTGTCACAGCGGCTCACATCCGCGAACATCTGAGTGTTTCGGGTATGGGCACAACCACCGCACGTTGCTTCCAGGACAAGCTGGCAATGCGCTGCAAAGCCAAAGAAGTTGTGATTCCCCAGCCGAAGTTTGTCTCTTTGTTCAACTACGAGGTGCTTGACGAATTCATGAAGCGAACTTCGTCGCCGTGGATGTTGAAACCTCGCGTTGGCGCGTCGTCGATGGGCATAAAAAAACTCTATGACTCCGAGACAGTGTGGCGCGCAATCGCGGATCTCGACGCGCGAGAACAGTTCCACGAAAGATCCGCTTTTCATCTGCTTGAACAATTCCTTCCCGGAGATGTTTATCACGTCGATTCTTTAGTTGCAGGAGGTAAGGTGCTTTTCGCCAGCGTCGAACGTTACGGCGCACCACCGTTTGAGGTTACGCACTCTGGCGGAGTTCCCATCTCATATTTCGTGAAGCATGGTTCGCAGGAACAGCGCGTTCTGCTCAAGCTAAACAAGAAGTTGCTGAATGGCTTCGGCTTCGGGCAGGGAGTAACTCACGCTGAATTCATCCGCCGCGCGGACGCGGAGAATGAGAGCCACAGGTACGTTTTTCTTGAAGTCGCAGCACGCGTCGGTGGCGCCTATACGGCGGACACTATCGCAGCGGCGACGGGAATTAATGTTTGGCGCGAATGGGCCAGACTGGAACTCGCCACGCCCGAGCGGCCCTACATTCTGCCTCCCATTCGCAAAGAGTATGGCGGCATTGCTGTATCACTGGCACGTCAGGAAAACCCGTGTACTTCCACCTATGACGATCCCGAGATCGTGTATCGCGTGCGCAAGCCGTGGCATGTCGGCCTAATAGTGCGCTCTCCTGATCACGGGCGAGTCGTAAATCTCCTGACGGACTATGCACGGCGCTTCAGCGAGGACTTTACCGCCGTTGCTCCTCCCGAGGAAACAGCGGAGCAACATCTATGAAGCCCATTTCACGAACCGAAGAACAGATTGCAGACACTATGATCTCAACCGCACAGCTCAAACCTGAGAGACAGCTTGCAAGGCCAGCCGCACATCTAATTGCGTCCATTCGGGGATCCCTGCCTGGTCCAACTCTGATAATCCTTGGTGGCATTCACGGAAACGAGCCGGCTGGCGTGCTGGCTGCGGAACGCGTGTGGCCTCGCTTGCAAAGACGCAGAGATGCCTTGCGTGGCGAGGTGGTTTTGCTTCGGGGAAACACACGCGCGCTCGAGCAGAGAGTTCGTTACATCAATGCTGATCTGAATAGACACTGGACGACTGAGAATGTTCGAACTGCCGAACTGGAGGAGCGAAGCATTCCTCAAGTGTCGGAGTTTCGCGAACAACGCGAGCTGCTTACATTGGTGAGGGAAGCGGTCAACCGCGCACGAGGCGAGATTTACTTTGTCGACTTGCACACTACCTCGGCCGACGGACGGTCATTTGCCACCGTCGGCGACACTCTCCGGAACCGCCGCTTTGCACTGAGCTTTCCCTTGACTATCGTGCTTGGGCTGGAGGAACAGATTGATGGGACGGTGCTCGAATACGTCAACAATCTGGGTGCAATAACGATGGGCGTCGAGGCCGGACAGCATGAGTCCATGACTTCAGTGGACAATCATGAGGCAGTAATTTGGATCGCGACCGCGGGGACGGGAAACTTTTGTCGCGAGGATCTGCCGGAACTCGATCAAAGTCGATCCGTGCTCAAGCGGGCAAGCGGTGGAGCGAAAGTGGTAGAGGTTCGCCACCGGCAAGCGATTGTGCCGGAAGATCACTTCAAGATGGAGCCGGGCTTTAGGAATTTTCAGACCGTGCAGCGCGGGAAGGTTCTGGCCCGAGATCGTGCGGGCGAGATCAAAGCCTCCGAGACAGGACTGATTCTGATGCCTCTTTACCAGGCATTGGGTGATGACGGCTTCTTTCTTGTGCGTGAAGTTAAGCGGTTCTGGCTCAGGTTGTCAGCATTGCTTCGCAAACTGAAGGTCGGCCACTACGTGCATCTTCTTCCCGGAGTTCGCCGCGATCCACTCAACGAAAACTTCTTGATTATCAACACACGCATCGCGCGGATTCTGCCCCTTCAGGTATTTCACCTTTTGGGGTTCCGCAGATTGCGCTGGACTGACAAGTATCTGGTCGTCAGCCGCCGCGCCTATGATCTGGTGGGGCCGACGAAGTTTGTTTCTAAGTGGATCTGTGCCTTGCCTCAAAAGTGAGAACGTTGCACTTGGATCGGGTCAGTACAGGGAGCGGTAGCGACCTGGTCCAACCATCAGAGTCCAAAAATCCCTCGCGAATATTGCATGCTGATACTGACCAGGTCGCTACCGCTCCCTGTACTGACCCGATCCAACAATGATTGCCGACTTTTGAGGCATCTATGAAGCGTCGTTCGATGTCAAGAACTTTTTGAGTAGACTTCGAGCGGGACGCCGCAGCGCCTGGGTTGTTTAGTTGTCGCTCTTTGACATGAGACTGTTAGTTTGGTTCTACCGCAGTTAGCGGTCCTCAAGTGATTAAGGCTGACGAGCCACGATCAAAGCCGTGGAGCTGGGGGAAAATACTATGGACTTCTACGTATTCGGTGACATTAGTCTCAGAATATGGACCCTCTTTGAAGAGGGTCAGAATTTTCCAGCATTGGGGAAATTCCGCCTCAACTTTGTCTATTAACATGTAAATGTAGTTCTTGAAATCATGAAGGCAGCGCAGGTCCAACGGTTAGCTTACACGTTTGTTATTCTGTACACCAAACTCGCTTGGTATGAAAAACACTCACCCTGCGTCAATGAAAGAATTACTGATCGGACGTGATCTTGACTGGGCGAGACAATAAGCTTTTTCCGAGGCAACTAGCCTTGAGGATTCCTGATGGAAAAGTCCGATACAGTCTATGACACAACTGACATGTAGTTACGGTCGCTGGGCGACATGATAAGCGGCACGCTGTCGCTTCATGAGTTGGCAAAACCTGAAATGGTCCGCGGATCGTGGATCGAAGAACTGTCGTAATAAACCTCGGATCAGAAAATGGAGTTGAAGGCGACAGCGTGTTTCACATTCTCGGAGATCCGGAAAGAATTACCGATCCAGACACGAATGAAATTCTCGGCAGCGTAAAGGTAACTAAGGGACGAGTTCGAGCAAGCCAGGTCTTCGATAAATTCACAATTGCCTCCACTACGTGGACGCAAGTTAATCAGAGTTACGCAGGCGTTTTTGGTGACCTGTTTGGCAAAGTACAACAGATTAACGAAGGCGATCTGAATGTCGATCCCAACGAAATTCGTCCGTGGAAAGCGAAATCGGAGTCGCCAATCCGCGTGGGGGATGAAGTGGAAGTCCTAGTTACGATTGACGAAGCGGAAGAGGCAGAGCCAGAGGACGAACAGGAACTAGCAGCGCCAAACCAGCAAATTGAACAATAAAAGCTTTTTAGAGCTTGCATGGGGAGCAATTATGGCCGTAGTCGGACCAATTGCGGCAGTGGTATCGGCGGACGTAGTATTCGATCTTGAATGCAGACCCGGATTTTCGCCTCGTCATTCGGTGAAAGTGACAGCGCTGCCAACTTCGCGTCGAATTTAAACCCAAACAGGCTTGCTTCAGTTGGGTGGGGCTTCTCAGGAATACTGCCCAAACCACGGACCATTCGACTTTTGACCCGGCCCCAACTCAGACGGATCGCGGAACGATTCCTTGAGATTGAGGACTCGACCTGCTCGCGTCTGTTCGTCTGAATACTACAAACATGATCACCTAACCAACTACTTCGTTTGAAAACTGAGGTTGTTGCCCGGTTGCGAAAGCTCAGCCAATAGGAATACCGCTAACCGAAGATGGTGGTTCCTCTTTGCTGTACATTTTATCGTCGTCGTGAGCGTCCAGATCTGGGAAGTTGCCAAAGAATACTAAGCCAGTTTGTTGCGCCGTCCGTTCCGCCTCCCTTTCATCATAACCGACACCTCATCCGCACAACTCTCTGCACGCTTTGAGTGCTTCGCTGCGCTGCGCCTGCCGGTTTTCGGGAGCGACTGCAAGGGCGAACCTCGCTCGAAAAGTCACCCGAAAAGGAGCACGCGACAAATGGAAAATCATGCCAACCAATCACCCGCCATTCCGAATTGGTCTGCCCTACTTATCGAGGCTGTCACCAAGCCAGGTCTGATCATGAAAGCCTATAGCGCTTTCCATACGTATTCGACAGGGAATCAAATTCTGGCCCTCGTGCAATGTCAGATGCGCGGATTACAGCCCGGCCCGTACTCGGTCACACGATTCAGAGTGTCACAGGAACATACGCACGCAGCACACCTGATGCTTTAGAAGATGCAGTGAACAGACTCACAGAACCGCGAGGCAATGTGATCGAATTCAAAAGGAAGGCTAGTTGAAAGTGTCACCATCTTAGCCCCATCTTCACTTGTGGGGTTGAGACCATTCCTAGGGCTAAGTTGATGGAAGACGTGAAACATTAGGATTAATAGTGGTGCCGAGGGCGGGAGTCGAACCCGCACGTCCTTTCGGACAACGGATTTTAAGTCCGCAGCGTCTGCCATTCCGCCACCCCGGCACAAATGTCAAAATAGCACGCACCCTCTGCCCGAACAAATGGCAGTACTCTTTTCGCCTTCTCCCCCCTAATGTTAAAATCTCAACACTGATGACCACGGCAGAGCCACTTACGGAAGAGCAGGAAGTTTTTCTTAAACACATCCAGAAGAAGGGACTGAAACGCACGTCCCAACGCGATCTGATCCTGGATGTTTTTCTACGCACCGAGGATCATCTCTCCAATGAAGATTTATACCGGCTGGTGCAAAAAGAAGATTCAACAGTCGGCCAAACCACCGTCTATCGAACGCTCAAGCTCCTGACTGAAGCCGGACTCGCGCGCGAAGTCCGCTTTGGCGATGGACGCACGCACTACGAGCATAACTACAAACATCAGCATCACGATCACATGATCTGTTCCGAGTGCGGCAAGATCATCGAGTTTTTCTCCGCCGAACTCGAAGCGTTACAAGATGCGATGGCCGCGAAGCACAGGTTTGAGATCACTCAGCACCTGCTGCGGATTATCGGCATTTGCGCGGAATGCCAGCGTAACCGAAGATTAGAAGAAAGAAACCTCACGGCCAGCCCCTGAGTTTTACAAACATCACACTGATCATTATGGTTGGAGGTTGAAATGAGTGTTTCGATTACATTTGAACCCTCCGGGATTAACGGACTCGTCGCCGAGGGAACTTATCTCATAGACGCAGCGCGCCGCATGGGCGCATCGCTCGGAGCAGGTTGTACCGCCGGAAAAGGTGAGTGCCCGGCATGTCTGATTTCAGTCAAGACCGGTGCGGCTTTACTTTCATTACCGAGCGTCGCCGAAGAGAAACAGCTTGGCGTCGAGCAACTCGACCAACATCTAAGGTTAGCCTGCCAGGTGAAGATCGAGAACCCGGGTGAAGTGGTCGTGATGGTCGCCGCTCGACCACAAACACGCACGCCACCCAACAACAGCGAGTCAGAGTTGCGCACGAAATTCGGTGCATTGCCGCTTAACAAAAAGATCGCGACGCTTCTGCAGTTAGAGGCCATCACGATGTCTGAGGCGTTCGATTCAGCTATCGAGAAGCCGCTTGCGTTCGGCGCTAAAACGTTCGATGCGATCGCCAATCGAGCGCGCGCACGAAGCGAACAGAAGAAATAACGATGAGCAGGCGAAACGTACTTGTGCTGGCGCTCGTGTTACTGCTGCCGGTGCTTTTCGCTGCTTGTCCGAAGAACGATCCACCACCCAGACCCCGCGCAACTATTTCGACCGATTCGCGTCCGGCGCCGTCCACCGCGCCAATCGTGGCTGCTTTCAACGGCGAAAGGGCGATGGACCACGTGCGGAAGCAGATCGATTTCGGACCTCGGCCGCCTGACACTCCGCAACTCGCGAAGACTCGTGCCTACATCATCAACGAACTGAAGTCTTACGGCTTCGCGGTCTCGCTTGATGAGTTCAGCGCCTCCACCCCGCAAGGCGAAAAGAAGATGGCAAACATCGTCGGCGAGATTGCCGGCGAAACCAAGACACTGATCCTGATCACCAGTCACTACGACACGAAGTTTTACAAAGACATGCTCTTCGTCGGAGCGAACGATCCGGCAGCATCCGTTGCGACGCTGCTCGAGATTGGACGCGTGCTCGGTAGCGCGAAGGAAAAACCTAAAGTTACTTACCGGCTTGTATTCTTTGATGGTGAAGAAGCTCTTTGTGAAGGTTGGGACGAATGCGGAAATGAAGGCAATCCTGACCACACGTATGGAAGTCGTCACTATGTTTCGAAGCTGCGCGCTGGAAACGAACTGGCAAATACCGGCGCGCTGATTCTGCTCGACATGATGGGCTACAAGAACCTGGAATTGGGTCGCGACACCATGAGCACCAAATGGTTGCAGGACATCATCTGGCAAACCGGACGCGAACTCGGACACGACAAGATCTTTGTCGATCGCCAGGAAGGTGTGGGCGGCGACGACCATGAACCGTTTGTTGATTCCGGAGTAGCTTCAGTTGATTTGATTCAACTCAATTCGTATCCGTACTGGCACAAGGCTGACGATACTATTGACAAGATATCGACGCAAAGCATGAAAGTAGTGGGCGAGACGGTGTTGGCCAGTTTGCCGAAGATTGTCGCCACGGTCGTGAAGGGTGTGCCGAAAGAGCAAAAAGTGCCACAATAAGGCACAAAAAGCACAAAGAAGAAAGCCCAAAGAAGAAAGAAGCAGATGCTTACATCACCTGAGATACTCGTACCCATAGATTTTTCGCCTTGTTCGGTTAACGCGCTCAAAGTCGCGATTGGAATGGCGGCCCCTGAAGGCGATCTCACGCTGCTCCATGTTATTGACGAAGAGTTTATCCAGGGCGTAGTCGCGGCTGGAATGGGTTCGACTGATGATATTAGAACGCGTCTCAAGGAGCAGGCGGAGAACAACTTCGCGAGCGTGCTCGAGGGACTGGATACGGGTCAGGTCAGTATCGAGAAGATGATCGTCGTTGGCCTTCCGTTTGTGGAGATTTTGAAGATCGCTCGCGATCTGGATCTGCCGATGATTGTGATGGGAATACGAGGGCAGTCAACTCCGGCTGAAGAACTACTCTTTGGTTCAACGGCTGAGAAAGTCCTTCGCGGCACACGCGTGCCCGTGCTTTGCGTGCCGTTTTGAGTTGTCTCAGTTCAGAGTTCAAGCTTTAGCTTGTCTTCGAGAAGAGCAGCCTAAAGGCTGAACTCTTAACGTGGAACAATCATGATGAAAAGAATCGCAGTCATTCCCGGAGACGGAATCGGTCCTGAAGTAGTGCGCGAAGCTGTTCGTGTTCTGAAACACTTGCAGGAGACCGAAGCTCTTGAACTCAAGTTTGTTGACTTCGACTGGAGCGCCGAAAAATTTCTCCGCGACGGAGTCAGCCTACCGCCGGGCGCACTCGAAATGTTGACCGCGGAGTTCGACGCGATCCTCGCCGGCGCGTTCGGCGATCCGAGAGTTCCGTCTAACAAACACGCTGAAGACATTCTGCTCGGAATGCGCCGCGGTCTCGATCTTTACATCAATCTCCGACCGGTGCGTCTACTCAACGATCGGCTCACTCCGTTGCTCAACCGCAAAACAGCGGATATCGATTTCGTTGTCTTCCGCGAAAACACTGAAGGCGCGTACTGCGCCGCCGGTGGTTTTCTAAAACAGGGAACAGCAGACGAGATCGCGCTTCAGGAAGACGTCAGCACGCGGCGCGGAGTGGAGCGAATCATCGTAGCCGCGTTCGAGTATGCGCGAGTAAATGGCCGTAAACGCGTGACGATGGCTGATAAGTCGAACGTGCAACGCTTCGGCGGCGATCTTTGGCAACGCGTTTTCAAAGAAGTCGCGGAGGGTTATCCGGAGATCGAGGCGAATCATCAATACGTCGATGCGATGGCGATGTACATGGTGCTCGATCCGGCGCAGTACGACGTGATCGTGAGTAATAATTTGTTTGGCGACATCCTGACGGATCTCGGAGCTGCGATTCAGGGCGGGCTCGGACTTGCCGCTTCAGGGAATATTCATCCCGGGAAAGTCTCGCTTTTCGAGCCCGTGCACGGCAGCGCGCCGCCGCTCGCCGGGAAGGGAATCGCGAATCCGATAGGGGCTATTCTGACCTCGGCGATGATGCTAGAATACCTGGGCTTCCAAACGTTGAGTAATAAAATAGAAGACGCTGTCCGCGGCGCGATCTCTGCAAACGAAACAACGAGAGATCTCGGAGGACAACTTTCTACGGAGCAGGCAGGCATGGCCATTACGGCACGCTTGGGGGACATCGGGAAGAAGTAGAAGTGGAGGAGTCATGACGAGCACAGGGAAACTCACGACGAAGGCGATCGCGATTATCGTTATTGTGGCGATGCTCGATGCGGTGGGACTCTCACCCGTGCTCATGGTGTTCGTCACTGGAGTAGTTTTTGTAGTGTGGCTCATTGCGCGCCGCGCACAAGCTCGCGAGGTTGAGCGGATTTTTGATTTCTACGTTGCCGCGGAGGCGATACTTCGCGAAGAAGAACGACGTTGGTATGGTTTCGAAATCTCCGAAGTAATCGAACACGGCGAGAGTCTCCTCGAAATCATGCCTGATCCGCCGCCGCTGAACTACTTCGTTCTCGGAGCGCTCTATCACCGTTTGGGAAATCACCAGGCCACTGTCGAATATCTCTCGCGCGTGATCGAAGACGAGTTCTACGATGAATCGCATCGCACTTCACCGTCACCGCAGTTGCGCCGTTACGTGATGATGTTGCGACGGATTGAATATCACCCCTCAACTGCGCCGCACACACTCGCTGCGATCAGAAGTTTGGAACGAGCACGCCAGCGCAGTGCGAAAAGAATGTTGCTGGAGAGTCGCAGTCTGCTGGAGACTGAAAAACCTGCGGTGCGAATAGAGGTTCCTTTGCCCGAAGCGAAAGAAATTCACCATGAGACGAGCTTTGCGCCTTCGCTGCCGTTGAGTGAGATCACGGCGCCGCCGCCGATTTCCAAAGTGCTGCACGACGTTTACGACGTTTCCCGGGAAGACAACAGAGCCAGTTAACTCGCTTGTTTGAAACCCTGACAGCAGAAATCATTGCGATCGGATCGGAACTACTTGCGCCCGATCGCACTGACACCAACAGTCTCTGGCTCACAGAGAAACTCAATCGTCTTGGTATTGAAGTAAAACTCAAAACCATCGTCGGCGACGACGATGCCCGCCTCGAAGAAGCTATTAAAGACGCCGTTCGCAGGTCGAAAGTGGTGATCACCACCGGCGGCCTTGGTCCAACCGAAGACGACATCACGCGCAAGATCACGGCTCGCGCACTCGGTCGCCGCCTGTTGCTCGACGAGGTTGTACTCGCCGAGATCCGGCAGCGCTTTCAGAGTTTTGGAGTCACGATGCCGGAGCGAAATTCGCGACAGGCAATGGTGATCGAAGATGCAGAGGTGCTGCCGAATCCAAACGGCACCGCGCCGGGAATGTTTATCGATCACCAGGGGACGGCGATTGTGCTTTTGCCGGGGCCGCCGCGTGAGATGCGGCCGATGTTTGAGAATCATGTCGCGGAAAGACTGGCGGGACGTGCCGGAGGTCTGTGCGTAGTCCGTCGCATGCTGCGAGTGGCGGGAATGGGTGAGTCGGCGGTGGATGAAAAGATCGCGCCGGTTTACACGCAGTACGATAATCCGGTGACGACGATTCTGTTCAATCAAAGTGAGATTGAAATTCACTTGACCGCGCGTGGACGTAACGAGAAAGAGGCCTGTGATCTGCTCGATCGTTTGTCGGCGCAGATTGAAGAGCGACTGGGAAACGCGGTGTTCTCGTTTGCCGGTGAGACGATGGAAGAAGTCGTGGGCCTGAAGCTGTCGCTTGGCGGTTACACGTTGTCGGTGGCGGAGAGTTGCACCGGCGGCTTGCTGGCGCAGCGGCTGACGGAGGTTCCTGGCTCGTCAAAGTATTTCATCGAAGGCGTAGTAGCGTACGCGAACGATGCCAAGACGCGGACGCTGGGTGTTGAGCCAATGTTATTGCTGGAGCACGGTGCCGTCAGCGCACCCGTGGCTGAAGCGATGGCTGAAGGCATTCGCAAACGAGCGGGAACTGACTTTGGATTATCCATCACGGGCATTGCCGGTCCAGGCGGCGGAACGGAAGACAAACCGGTGGGCACCGTTTTCATCGCCCTTGCAAACGAGGTTAAGACCGAGCATCGCAAACTCAATGTGCCCGGCGATCGCCAACTGATCCGCTGGCGCGCTTCACAAGCCGCGCTGGATCTTCTACGACGACGATTATCTTGATCATCCTGCAAATCATGCAAATCTTGTTAACAGGATTTGCATGATTTGCAAGATGTTCAGGATTTTCTGGCGCGCCAGTCTTCCGCAAGGATGGCCCATCGTTCGTGATCGCGCCAGCGGCTGCAGATCTTCAGATACCTTCTTGAGAAACCTTCCTTCACAAATCCTGCGCGCTTAACTAACGCAATGGAGCGAACGTTGCCGGGTTGGATGTTCGCTTCGACGCGATGTAGTTTCAACTTCACAAATGCATAGCGCAGCACGAGCGCGATCGCTTCAGTCATATAGCCCTGACCGGTGAACTCTGCGCCCATGTGATAACCAAGATAAGCACTCTGAAATCCGCCGCGCACAATCTCACTCAGACAGATATAACCGAGGATCACTCCGTCTGTGCGGCGACAAATAAAAAAGCAAGCAGTAGTATTTAGGCGGCACCTTTCAATAAAGGCCGCAAACTGTTCCGGCCGCGTTGGCGGAGAGGCGAGTCCGCGATGGAATGAAGCGCTGCGACGATTAAGCGCCAGGTATTCAACCTGATCGTTTTGTTTCGGAAATCTCAGGAATACACGCTTGCCTTCGATCACAGTAACCTAGATGACATTTAGCTGGCGGAGCTAAGTTGTGGTACGACCACTGCTCGTCGTCATTATTGCATACTTGCTGGGTTCGATTCCGTTCGGATATTTGATCGTGCGGAAGAAGCTCGGCGATGACATCCGGCAAACCGGCTCGGGCGGCACGGGCGCAACCAACGTTTCACGCCGAGCTGGAAAACAAGCGGGCGTGCTCACGCTTGTGCTCGACGCATTGAAGGGAAGCGTCGCAGTTCTGGTAGCTAAGCAATTAGCGCCGCATGCCGAGTGGATCGTTGCCGCTGCCGCGATTGCTGTGATCGCCGGTCATATGTTTCCCGTATGGCTGGGTTTTCGCGGCGGCAAAGGCGTGGCCACAGGCGTTGGAGTTTTCTTGATACTTGCTCCAATCGCTTTGTTGTGTGCGGGCATCATATTCGTCGTCATTGTTTGGCTGACGAGGTATGTATCATTAGGTTCGATTACGGCTGCTGTAACCATACCGTTGTTTATCTGGTTGCAGAGCGTCTTTGTTGAGCCCGTGGTGGAGTTGCAGTCGCTACTGATAGCTGCGGTTGCGGGAGCAGTGCTGATTGTGTTTGCGCATCGCGGAAATATCGGGCGACTCGCGCGGGGAACTGAATCGAAGATCTAAGGGATGAAACGGATCGCAATCATTGGAGCGGGAAGTTGGGGGACGGCGCTGGCAGTCGTCGCTGCGCGCGCCGGACACAACGTGTCACTTTGGGCGCGCAATTCCGAAATCGTCAATTCGATCAATGAACGGCGAGTTAATTCGCGCTATCTGACTTCAACTTCGATTCCGGAAAGTGTCACCAGCACGGATGATATCGAGGCAGCCTTGCGTGGGGCGTCAACAGTTATCCTCGCCGTTCCTTCGCATGGCGCGCGCGAACTACTAACGACGATATCGCCACTGTTGGACGAAGCGGCAATAGTCGTCAGCGTTTCGAAAGGCATCGAGATCGAAACCGGCAAGCGAATCTCCGAGATAGCGAAAGAGGTCCTGGGAAGTCCGTACCCATTCGTTTGTCTTTCTGGTCCATCGTTCGCTAAAGAAGTAGTCGAAGGACATCCGACCGCGATTGTCGCGGCAAGTAAAGACAGTGTAGCGGCGCGCACGGTTCAGAACGATCTGAGTTTTGAGAATCTACGCATTTACACCAACACAGACGTCGTTGGAACAGAGCTTGGCGGGTCGGTGAAGAACGTGATGGCGATTGCTGCCGGCATGACCTCTGGCCTGGGTTTTGGCTCGAACAGTGTTGCAGCACTGATTACGCGCGGACTTGCGGAGATCACGCGCCTGGCTCGGCGTGAAGGAGCGCAGATGGAAACGCTGATGGGACTTGCAGGGCTCGGAGACTTGGTGTTGACGTGTACCGGAAGTCTTTCGCGGAATCGATTCGTTGGTGAGGAACTCGGAAAAGGCAGAGCACTCGAGAAGATCGTTGCCGAGTTAAGCGAAGTGGCCGAAGGCATCAATACTGCGCGCGCGGTGAAGAAACTGGCTGATCGCGCTGGTCTAGAGATGCCGATCACGAATGAGGTTAATGCCGTGCTTTACGATGGCAAACCGGCACGCGATGCAGTCGCAGAGTTGATGAGCCGCCCGCTGCGTGAAGAAGTGTAATTGAGCCGCAGATTTGCGCAGATGAACGCAGGTTCCGATCTGCGTTCATCT
>Ga0065714_10064431_pt1 | contig 135024 bp, 119 predicted proteins | sample MisRhiReplicate2_FD_59101 | JGI IMG/M metagenome (GOLD analysis project Ga0065714, IMG submission 59101) | Miscanthus rhizosphere microbial communities from Kellogg Biological Station, MSU, sample Rhizosphere Soil Replicate 2: eDNA_1 v2... | ecosystem: Host-associated > Plants > Roots >...
GGACAATCCCGATTACTGCGTAATAGACCTGGATCCAGATAAAAACACCTTTGATCAGGTAATACAAGCCGCTAATGTCACCCGCTCTGTGCTCGATGCCATGGGCATACCTTCTTACCCCAAAACATCCGGCTCAACCGGCATCCATATTTATGTTCCCTTGGGCGCTAAGTACACCTATGAGCAATCCCAGCTCTTTGCCCAGGTCGTAGTCAAACTCGTCCACCGCGAACTGCCATCCTATACTACCCTCGAGCGGATGGTTGCTAACCGCAAAGGTAAAATGTACCTGGATTTTCTGCAGAACCGGCCCGGCGCTACCATAGCAGGCGTTTACTCCCTCCGGCCAAAACCCGGCGCCACCGTTTCCATGCCCCTGGACTGGGAAGAAGTGAAACCGGGCCTCACCATGCGGGATTTCACCATCCACAACTCCCCTGACCGCTTAAAAGAAACCGGAGATCTTTTTGCCGGCGTTTTATCCGCTGGAATCGATATGGCTAAAGCCATCGCAAATGCAAAGGAAAACCTTTAGATAAATCAGTTTTTTCATCATCACATCCCCAAAAGGCGAAGCGTTTTAATATCCTTCTGCCCGGAAAAGAACCCATCGAGTACCTGCTGGAATACCATCGGTGCCCCCGCAACGGATGCAAATAAACTCATGCTCGACCGAAGTTTCAGATCATCCGGGCTACCAAAAATTTCATGGGCACTAAGTCCTTTATGGCGGAGAAGTGCTTCACTGATCTCCACTAACTTAGACCCTAGCAAAGGATGCTTCAGATAGGCCGAAGCTTGTTTTAAATCCCTGATCCCGTAACGTTTTGCCATATCCGAAAACCCAAGCCCATAGAGCTGCGGAAAAATATACCACATCCAGTGCGAGCGTTTTCTTCCTTTGCTGATCTCCGCTAATGCAATAGGGTAGTCATGCTGCTGCGCGGCAACAAATTTTTCAAGCTCCTGACTTTCATCAGACCCAGAACCCCTTTTATCATCATTCCTGCTTTCCATAGATTAAATGCTAATATAAGCTCAACCATCTGCGCCATAAAATAGTTTTAGGCCATACAGGTCGCCCGGTGGTAAAACAAACCATTTCAAAACCAGGCGCGTTTATTTATTGTTAAACAAATACATAAGCTGCCATGGAACACTATCAGATCACGATCAGTTTGGATAAGAAAATCCATCACTTTGAAATAGGGGAATACCTCCACCAGGACGGGGAGAGCTGTAAGGTTAAAGTCTTTGAGCAGGGTAAACTGATGGCCAGCTTCAATCCGGACCGGTATGGCTTCCTGCACATCTGTAAGAACCCCGCAAAGCTAAAAGAAGAGTTGCTGCACCTGCTCGCCGACGAAATCGAAGCGCATCATCCACATGGAATCATTAGAGACTTGCCGAAGAGTTAAAATCGGGAGCCGTGTTACAGGGCAATAAAATATCCGAAATAAAAAAATACCTAAAATCATAATCTAATGGCAGAACTCCCAGATTTAGAAGTGTTTTCAAGGATACTTAGCCGCAGATATGCCGGAAAAGTCCTTGAGAAAATCGACGTGGAAGTGGCGAAAAAGCTTAACGTCACGGCAAACAAACTCAAAGAATCACTGGAAGGCGATAAACTTTCCTCGGTAAAACGTGCTGGAAAAACATTACAGTTCCATTTCGACAAAGGGCAGGTTTTGGGATTGCACCTCATGCTCCGCGGAGAAGTGGTAGCGCTGGGAGATACCCCACCGAAATTTCCCATATTGCTTTTCCATTTTAACGGTGGTGAAGGTTTTGCTGTGACAGATTTGCAAAAACAGGCAACGCCCACGCTTGATCCTCCAGCAACCGATGTACCCGATGCTTTGGACTTAGGCTATCCGGCATTAAAAAAACTGCTCGGGGGAAAAAAAACAGTGATCAAAACCCTGCTGATGGACCAGAAAAAAGTCCGAGGAATCGGAAATTCTTATGGGGATGAAATCCTCTATCATGCCGGTATTTCCCCTTTTTCCATCGCAGGGAAAATCCCGGAAGAAAATATCAGGCAACTGCTTAAAAGCATCCATTGGGTATTGGAAACAGCAATAAAAAAGATAGAAAAGGAAAATGGGGATGAGCTGGTTGGTGAACTCAGGGATTTTATGCATGTACACAGCCCGAGGTTAAAAGAAACGCCGAAAGGAGAGAAAATCCTCTCAGAGAAAATCGGAGGAAGGACCAGTTACTATATTAAATCACAGGAACTCTTCCATTAAACCTTGCGACAAAACTATTCCCCTAAAAAAGATGTTCCTATAACAAAAACAGATATCATGCAAGAAAATATTGATCCAAAAGACCAGGAAACCCATGACGATGAGGGCCAGTCGCAGACCAGTCCAAATGAAGAAAAAGAGGCAGATGACAATGATGTTCAGCGTGGCCTGACGGGTGAAACAGATGATGAAGAAGATGTGGGCGGTGACCTTGCCGGAAATGCCGGAGGAAATACATAGAGTTAAAAATAGCTTTAGATGACCCGCGCCCGTCCAGCTTGAAAAACACCAGTTTTTTCCTAAGCAGTGCTTAAAAGAATTATAGCCGGATTGTTCCCCAGTCCGGCTTTTATTGCGCGGTGAAAATAAACAAAACCATTCACTGCCAAAAGGATTGTACCAATAAAAAGATCTGAGCATGTTCAGGTTATGCGCATGTGTTACCGCTTTTGAGCCATTGGCCTGCAGGCATGTAACAATCCATCCGAAAAAGGAAAAAAGTAAAGCTAAAAATGACTTCAACAGATAAAACTGCAAAAAAGCTGGATACCTCCGGCCGCGTAAAAGGATAAGCCTGGAAAACTCAGTCCGGAAGTATTAAGGATTGGCCCAATACGCTTTCGCAGGTTCAATTGGCGAGATACGAAACGAACAGTATGGCAAGCTCCGCAGAGATATAGCTATTCAGACCGGATTAATAACAAGGGTTTAAGTTTAAGAATAACTGTGTATTTAACGAAACTGGTTCTCCTCCAATCTTGGTGGTTTTCCAGGATAAGTCTGGTTTTTATTAGTTGAGCAATAATAAATCTTACCAAACTAATTTTCCCGTCGCGGTTTTGACCGAACGGGTTGCCTACCATATCTACCGATTACTCATTGCACATTTTTGTGATGGGGGAATAAGAGAAATATGAACAGAAAATGTGCACTTCAACACAGGTTAAACATCATCATCGGTATTCAATGGAAGTAATAAATCTGAATCGTTGTTCAGCTTCTTCAAAGTGGAAACAGCGTTTACACGCTTGCTCACCATAACTCTTTTCATCAGTTCTTGGGGAAAGGTATCCAGCACAGTCATTTTGGTATCAAGTGGGAGCGTTTTGCTCAACCAGATCTCTTCCTCAGCTTTAGTCAAGATCACTGGCATGCGTTTCTTGGAATGGATTTCTGCCACCAATGGATTAGCCTCGGTAGTCAATATGCCATAGGTACGGAATTTTTCTTTTGTTTCGGGGTCAACCCATTGAGACCACAAGCCTGCAAAGCAAAACAGCTTTCTGTCTTTAACGGTGAAGCGGTAGGGTTGTTTATCTCCTTTGCCCAGTTCTTTCCATTCGTAGAAGCTGTCGGCCATCACTAAACAGGTTTTATGATGGATAAGAAGCGGACGCCACAATTTGCTTTCCATTGCCGTTTCACTTTTAATGTTCCAGGTGTCACGGGTGAGTTTTAAACCCTCGGCGAAGTAGGGTACGATTCCAAATGACATCTGTTGAATGAGGTCCGGTTCATCTGCGGTAATGACTCATCCTTTTTGTGTGATGGCAAGATTATAATTAGGTGTCCACTCTCCCTGGATCTGGTGCGGATGGGTTTTAAGTATTTCTTTTTCTTCGGCAGTTAAGGTATATCTGGCGCACATGGTTAGCTTTTAAAATCTATAACAAGCTTGAATACCAGTTGGTTTTATTTCTTCCTCCGCCTGGGTTTTGGCTGATCGTTAATTTGGTTTAAGGTAGATGCTTCCTTGAGTAAATATCTTTTAATAAGTGCCAGTAGTTCTTTCATTTTACTTTAATGATATCGTTCCAGTTTGTAGTATAATGCGGGCGTAGAAACCCGCGCTTCATTGACCAATTTTGGTTTTTGCCCTCGCCGGCCATCCGCAGTGTTCCTGCTCCGTAATGCAAGTTGAGTTGATCTAGGACTTTGGAAACCTTGTCATATTTTTTGCCCTTGAACGTGCTAAAGATGTTCAGCTGGACTTCTGATTCCGGTATCAGCCCGGTTGCGTTTACTTCGACCTTTTGGTAAAGATAGCCCCTTAGGTAAATTTTCTTTAGTCCCCAGAGTGCTGTGTTGATAAGCTCGACGGTGTTGTTAACAGGGTGTTCAAGTGGTATAGTGATCGAAGGATAAGCCTGCAATTCTTCGGCAATAAATTTATTTGTCAACAGTTTTACCGATAAAACGGTGGTGCATAACTGCTCCCTGCGGAGTTTGCAGGCCAGTCTTGCCGCATAATTGGATGTGGCTTCCTTGAGTTCGCGATAATCGCCTGTAAGCTGGCCAAATGCCCTGCTGGTACACATTCCTTTTTTGGGATCAAGTATTGTTTTTAATGGGAGGCAACTCTCGCCCCAAAGCTCCCGCCACATCCTGGAGCCAACGATTGTCATATGGGTTTGCACCCAGTCCATGGGTAAGGCCCTGAACTGTGCAGCGGTTTCGATACCACCTTTGATAAGCTTATGCGCAAACTGTCTGCCAATCCCCCATAAATCTTCAACAGGATAATCTGCCAGTGCATCATGGATTTGCTGCTGGGTTTCCAGTACCATTACGCCGTTGTGTTTCTTTGAGGTTTTGTTTGCCACCTTTGCCAGTACCTTTGTTGGTGCGATGCCTACGCTGATCGGGATACCTGTGTTGTTAATGACTGTTTCTCTGATCGTCTTGCCGTATTCTTTCAGGTTTTCAAAGCCGCTTAAGCCTAAAAAACATTCGTCGATGCTGTAGACTTCAACCTCGGGGGTAAACCTGGCCAGGTTGGTCATGACCCTTGCGCTGATGTCGCCATATAGGGTATAGTGGCTGCTGAATACGGCGATGTGGTGCTTTTTAATTTCGTCCCTGATCTTAAAGAAGGGTGCGCCCATGGCAATGCCACAGGCTTTCGCTTCGTTGCTACGGGCGATGACACAGCCATCGTTGTTGCTCAGTACGATTACAGGAACGCCATTATATTGGGGTTCAAATAACCGGTGGCAGCTTGCATAGAAGTTATTACAGTCTGCCAGTGCGAACATGGTTATGCTTTGAGTGGGGTAGGCAAGTCCAGGTAACGGCGCCAAATACATTGATGTTTTTCCCGGTGATATTCAGGCAGGCTTCCATACCATCGTTGATGCACAGGTAGGTATTGTCTCCGGTTATAAGGAGTTTACGGGTGAGCCATTCCTCTTCCACGCAGCACACGATTAGCATGCCGGAGCTTACCTTGATGGATTTGTCCACTACGATGATGCTTCCTTTCATGATGCCAAAGTAGCGCATGTGGTCATCATCGGCTTCGAAGTAATAGGTGTTGGTCGGATCGTTGACAATTCTTTGTGCAATGTGTAATCTTCGTTGTTTGTAGTCCTCTGCAGGAGATATAAAACCTGAAACACGGCCTGGGTTGTCCAGTGTATCCAGCAGATTGTTCTTTGGTATCTCTATTTCTCTAATCATAACGGTGTTGCTCTACAGGTCAAAATTACTAAAAATATTAGCAAAGGCAAGTGGTGCGGAGAGATTGCTTACAACTTGAGGTAGTGTGCTGTTGGTGGTTGGGGCTAACTGTTGTGTGTTTTGTTAGTAACTTGGTCTTTAAGATTGGGGATTGGAGATAGATTGTGTGTCTGGGTATGGGGTGATTTCTGCTAATAATGTTGTTTTTTTTTGGAATTATTGTTTAGCCTGTTTTCTTTTGGCGTGTCCCTGCAGGGTCGCGTCTTCCGCTGTATCTCCCTGCGGGAGGATGCCGCTCGAGCCGCTCACGCGCTTTTGGCAAAACTTAAAAGGTATTGATGCCAGAACGAAAGGAGTGATGATCTTAAATTGAGTGATAGAACTCATCTGCCCTGATTGTAAAATCTAAGCTAAAAATTCACTATTACCTAAACTTTTCATTTTATTATACATTGTTTGATGGCATGGCTGGTTGGCAAGATCTTTCACCAGAAATTAAAATCCAGGGCATCTCCATTAGCGTTTCTTAAGTTGCATCTGGTATGGGGAAAAATAAAGTTGAATGAATCAGGACTGAATTCTATCCTTGGGCTTTAAAACCCTAACATCAAACATGTCAAATACTAAATTTAACCTATTATTTTACCTTAAGAAACCGAAAAATAATCACTGTGCTGGAGTTCAAGTATATTTGAGAATAACCGTTGCGGGAAAACGATCGGAGGTTTTTACCGGTCTAGCATGCTCGCCTGAAGTTTGGAACCGGAAATCAGGCCGTCAGGATGGTAAAAAGGAGGAGGTAAGGATTTTTAATTCACATCTTGATCATCTACAATCGAAAGTTTACGAATCGCACAGGCTTCTAGTCAACGCTGGGGAAGAGATCACTTCCGTAAATATCAAGCGACTCCTTTTAAGTCAGGAAATTAAAAGACGAACGCTATTGGATTGTATTAAGATCCATAACCAGAAAATGAAAGCATTGATAGGAAGGGAGTATGCCATTGGAACATTGAAACGTTTTCAGGTACTCGAAAACCATGTATCAGATTTTATCAGGGAAAAATATCAAATGACAGATATCAACATTAAATATGTAGACAGACAATTTATCGCTGATTTTGACTTTTACCTTAGGGTTAACAAGTGTGCAAATAACACAACCATCAAATACCTGAAAAACCTTGGGAAGATCCTTCGCATTGCCTTTGCCTTCAAATGGATCGATTGTGACCCGTTAATGGGATATAAACTTAAAAGTAGAAGTGTAGAAAGAGCGTTCCTTTCGAAGGCTGAGCTGAAGCAGATTATGAAGGTGGAAATTCATGTACCACGCTTAATGCAGGTGAAAGATGTATTTGTCTTCTGTTGCTTCACCGGTCTTGCCTATTCTGACGTGGAAAAGTTAAAGCATTCCCAAATCCAAACCGGAGTAGATGGAAAAAAATGGATACATATGAAAAGAACCAAAACCAGTACACGGTTGGCCATACCGATTTTACCGCCTGCATTAGCCATAATAGAAAAATATGCGGATGAGCCAATATGTCTTCTTAAGAACAAAGTTTTACCAGTGCTTAGTAACCAGAAAATGAACGAATACCTGAAGGAAATTGCCAAGATATGCAACATTAAGAAACCGCTAAGCACCCACATCGCCAGGCACACATTTGCGACGACCGTTGCGCTTGTTAACGGTGTTCCTATAGAAAGTGTCTCCAAATTACTCGGGCATACCAACATAAAAACTACGCAGATTTACGCTAAAGTCGTTGATAATAAACTGAGTGAAGATATGGCGAACCTAGAGATCAGGTTAGCTGAGCAATCTGCATAATCCTATAAAACTATTTGCAGACTAAATTTATTGTAACTTCAGTTTGAGTTTGTTACTATTAGATAGATGGTAGTAATCTTCGGGTTACTGCCGCTTTTTTTAAATTGGGTTCTGCGATTAAAATAAAATAGTACCGATATGCAACTGTTGGTGCTCAGAAACACTGAAAAGTCTTCCAGTCAGATCCGCCGGTTCGTTGCTATAATGGGTTCCCCGATCCGCGGTGATAAAGCGGTAGATAAGCAACTAAATGAATTGAGCTTAAAGTCCTTCGTCAGCACCTGGGTCAGATCCAGTGTCCCTGGTTCAATTGTTTCTTGGTAGAACATCTGAGTTGTTCTTCGCTTATTTGAAAATATTCGCAAACCGCTTTCATGGTCATGTCTGAGAGATAGGTAATATCTTCTTTAAGGGCTTTCATTACATTTTCCCGCCCATAAAATCTGATCATTTCTTCCCAGTCCATTTCACCGCCTTTATCAAGCACCCGCTCCATAATGGTTTTATAACTCCTGTTCCAGTCCAGTTTGTCGTAATCAAGGTCCCAGAACAACACTCTTGGAAGGTTGGGCCTATTAACTTTTTTTATCAGCGGCTGTCTTTCAACCTTGATTTCATTGTTTTCAAATGGTACTTTCTTTTTGGACAGGTAGTTGTTCAGCGTATGGTACTTGTAGATGGGATAGCTGTCGCAAAACCCCTTTAGACTTGAAAATACGTCGATGTCCGTGCCGGCAAATCTTTTCCAGTGTACAACAATTACGCTTTTGTTCAATTCCTTTTGCATCATATAAACTTACCCAAAATTAAGACGAATGCCTAATATTTGTAAATAGTTGTCAGTTGAGGGGAGTCATGGTGACCTGAAAGATATGCTGGAGAGTTGCAAGGATGAGGGTGGGAAACTGGAAATCTATCCAGGTGAATAAGTGCGCATCAGGGAACAGCTTATTAAACCATTCAGCAAAGCTGATAAGACTGATAAAGGGGCTAAGACGGTTCCGATTGAGGATCAAAGCGATCTCAGTCAGCATGCACTTGTGAAACTGATGCGGTGCAGGCTGATCTGAATATGATATTTGGGGCAGGCACCTATCGGATAAGGTTAAAGCTGTATTGGAAGAAATAATTTCGTGTTTTAACCAGGCTAATCCTACAAAAACTTCCTCATATATTCAAAACCATTATTGTTCGCAATGGTAAGCAACGGCTGGATATTTTCTAAAAACCTTTCTCTCAAATCTGTTTCGGGCAATTGCTGTGCATCGGCATTCGGGAAAAGGTCGAGGTAGTCTTCCATCCTGGGCAGTTTGTCGTTCTTCCGGCTGTTGAATGATGGATCAGCGGTAATCAGGTTCCAGATCAGATCATGTGACAAAGGCGTAGGGGATAAAATGTTCAACGGCAAAGCTGCCATGTGCAAGTTTTTTTGCGTGTATATACGTTCAAGTGTGCCGGTATGGTCTAGTACCGTATTCCAGAATTTACGCTGGTTTAACAGGTTGTTCCTGCGTGCGGGTTTGATCAGTTTATTCGGGATATCCGGAACGTCGGGGTTGTGTTTCTGTAGACAAAAGCACAAGTCAGTTACAAACTGGGTTTGGGCCAATGTCATTTCTAAAGGTTCTTTTTGTTTAAAAAAAAATTGCGTTAGCTATAAAGAACCATGTTGTATTCAAAGAGAACTTGGAACTTTTCGATTGCAGAAGTTTCCACTATATTTCTTTCATTGAACTGCGTGACTGTGTCTGTAACATGTTCGTTAACAGATGGTTCAGCAGTCTTGACCATTGGTTTTTGCATCTGCCAACAGCATAGTGAAATTAATCAATGATATTGTTCCTTTAAAGCATATCCGTCAGGTTGAAGATATCGTTCAATTCATTGGCGTGTCCCTAAAGGGCCGTGTTTTCCGCTGTATCTCCCTGTCGGAGGACCCCGCTGCAACGCTCTCACGCGGTTGATGAAGAAGTTGCGGGTTAAATGTTATGACTTTTTGATTTGCCGGGCGTTGCAAAAGCGGTAGGCCACCACACTTTTGCGGCTTAAAGGCTCCGCCCGAAAGGTGCTCTTTGCTTGTACCCATCTGGGATTGTTGTGGCATGGCGCAGGGCAGTGCTGCAAGTGGAACGGGTGTACGATTTTGAACTGTTTTTCCACCCGGGTCTTCGCTTATGATTGAACCTCGATAAGTGGAAAGGATACCAGGTGGGATATCTCGGGTGATGCTCATTTTGAAAACTTGATCTTTTTCCTGTAGGCTTTTTTGATTTCGATCAATATCACCCCATTAGCGCCTTTTGCGCCGTACACCGCAGTAGTATTTGCATCCTTCAGTATTTCTATTTTTTCAATCCAGTCTGGGGATAGCTCACCTAATTTCGAGGCTTCAATGATACAGCTTTTCTTACCGGCCCTGATCAGGTAAAGCGGTGATCTGTTCAGGGAGATTGTAGATATTCCGCCGAGCATGATCCTTTTCTCGGCGATTAAGCTGATCACCATGTGATCATTCAGATAGGTCTCAATGGGGGTATAGCCTGGCAGGTTGAATAGGAATTTAGCTAATTTGTCGCGATCAGCCAGGGTTAGCTCAAATCTGCCAAGGGAATCCGTTATTGCAAGTATAGCTTCTTCTCCAATCTGCCTTATTTTGACGCTGGCAAGTGCTTTGCCGTTCGTCTGGTCGACTACTGTCCCTTTTATGGTGATTTGTAAGGTGGGAAGGTTGGCTGATGGTGGTGTGGTTTCATCGGCGTCTTTGTGCTGTCCCTCGGTTTGTACCACTGCCGGTTTTGTCTTTTGTGCCTGGGCCGGGCTGATGGCTACTGCGGCCAGGGCAAGTGGCATGAGCCATTGCCAGCCTATCTTTGCCGGAGGTAGTACCAGGTTGCGGTTCATTTGGCTGGCCAGCAGGCGTGCACAGACGTTATCGCTTTTGTGTTTGAAAAAGTTTACCAGTTCCGTATCGGATTTGGTGGTGAGGTCTACGATGTTTTTTTCGCATTTGCTGCAGTGATGTTTGCCGTCTGGCTGCTCAATATCACTCCATTGCTGTGCGCATGGGTTGGTCAGGATCAATTGCAGGTTTTTCATGGGCTTAGGTTTTATATAGGATGCAGCAGAGTGGGGGATTCCATATCTGGTCTGGTTTTTATTGGCCAGTTTTAGTTGACGTCTGGTTTGATTGTTCTAATGTATTTCAACAAAAGAAGAGCGGTATAACTGATATCCTGAAATAATTAGCTATTATTGAGCATTAATTACGCCCGTCATGTTAAAGAAACTATTCGTGTTAACTACCCTTTTGGTTGCTGTCTTAGCCGGTTTTGGTCAAATCGTCCAACCAGAACTGATCGGGCAAAAGATGGCTGTAGCCATTAAGCAAGAAAACCGGCTCAAGAGTAAAATTTATAAAGGTGGGGGTGATATCCTCACACCTAAGGATATGGCCTTTCCAGTCCGGTACATCAGGCAGGAAAAAAGTATCCCGGACCTCATTGTGCAATATACCTTTAGCAAAAACGATTCTGTGATCCATAATATTGAATATGAGTGGGATGTAAAGAATTTCGATGAATCAGATCATGTTGTAAAACCTATCTCTTTTGATAAAGCTTTAATTGAACGCTACAATAGCCTGCTGGCGTATTTCACCAAAAAATATGGGCCGGGTTCTGCCAAAGGCGATTTAACTGATCTGACTAGGATTGATAGCCTCGGGGGCTTGACCCGTACCGATAAATGGAATGCTAACGGCCAGGTTGATGTATTAATGTATACGGCAATTTCCAATTATTACCAGGCCCTGCCGAATGTTACCAGGATCCCCACACATAGAATAAGGGTGTATCTGGACAAGCCAAGGAAATAATCTTTTATATCCCTCATAACTGTTCGGTATCATTTATTACAGCGAGAATAGAGCAGCTTGTTTTTGATTAATTTAAATTACCTCCAGCTATACATGAAAATATTGATATTAACGCTTGTACTGTTTCTTTCTGTGAGGGCAGGTTTTGCCCAGGAAAATGTTTGGACGAAACAATGCAACGTAGCCGAAGTGATTGCTTTCGAGAAGAAGCTTGATCCTGATGCAAAATTTCTTTCCTATAATGTGTCGCTTTCTAAAGAGTACTATCCGCTTGGAGATCGTTATCAAACGACAAATCCTATTATTGTTCAGCGTAAGGCAGTAGGTAGGTTCCCGGTTTACGCAGAATATTTTTATACGCCTAAAGATTCGCTTTTGCGATTGGTTTCTTACGACTAGGAAAAGGGCCGTTACGGAGACCTGAAAGATGTGCTGGAGAGTAGGAAGGAGGAAGGTGTAAAACTGGACATCTATCTGGGTGAATATGTGCGGATCAGGGAACAGCTTGTTAAAACGTTCGGAAAACCGAACCAGGCTGATGAAAAACCAAAATCGGTTCCTTTTGAGGGGCAAAGCTACCTCAATCAGAAAACACTTTGGGAGAATGAGGCAGTGCATGCTGATCTGAATATGATTTTTGGTGCCGGTACTTATCGGATCAGGTTAACGCTGTATTGGAAGAAATAGCAAATTTGGTTTAGTGTTATGATCTTAAGGAGTCATCTAAAAATGATCTTCTATATGATCAATAGCTTTGAGCGGGCAGAGAGGCGCCGGGTGGATTCATGGTCTAAAACCGACTTAATTTTTGGTAAATATGGGTCGAAATTATTTTTTCTGGGCGTGCCCCTGAAGTGTTGCGTCTTCCGCTGTATCTCCCTGCGGGAGGATGCCGCTGCAACCGCTCACGCTTTCAGGTAAAACTTTAAAGGTTTTGATGATAGAATGCATGGGGTAATGATCTTATATGGATTGGTAGAACTCACCTCCCGTGATTGTCAAAATCTAAGCTAATAAATCACTGTTACCGAAGTGTAACAGTGAGGTTTATCTGCCATATCTTCAAAAAAACTAAAATCCGCAATTCAGGTTATCTAACTTGCATACTTTTGATATTTGGAAAGTACGATATGATAGTCGGGAAACAATTGTATAATCATTATTGATGTCGTTTCTGGTTCGCATATGCAATTGCCCTATTGAGTACAGGATCTCTATGTTGTATGATATCCCTGATCGTGTATTTTACTTTGATATCAATCGGAATACCTTTTCTTTGCGTTTCGGCTCCATCCGGGAAATAAATGCCCAATCCCGAAAAATTAATTTTGTAATTACCTGGCAGCGTGGCGCGGGTAACATTTCCGTCTGCTCCGGCAGTCTGATTCCCGATTACGGTAACTTCAGCAGCTGTCATCAGTGTCATACAGGCCCATTCTGCTGCGCTTTGCGTTCTATAATCAACCAATAATATAATTTTCCCAGGATATAGCTTAGGGTTATATTTTCCCACGCTTGAAAAGTCAGTGTCGTCATTGGCGACCTTGTATTTGAAAATTCCAGGTAAAGCAAAATCCGGATAGGTATTGCGGGCATAAATTTTTGGTCGGCTCAAAAGATAATCCGGCGTGTAATAGGTAGCATATCCATCTGCCGGATAATTTCGCATATCAAAAATAATAGCTTTTGTTCCGGCTACAACATTCATTGCACTGTCCAGATTTTTACGATTAAGATTGCTGAAGAAAATATAACCAATATTATTATCTAATACTTTAGCGGTGAGCGGACTGGTCATCCCCATGAAATCGAGATATTCTTTGATAAAGTCTCTTTCCGTCTGTTTAATTCTGGCGACAAACTTTTTTTTATCCGGATTTTGAAAAGTATACAAGGCAAAGGGACTAAGCGAATTTAATATAAAGGGGTGCATGGTTTTCAGCTTACCTCCATAATTGGATGCCGGCACATAGCTTAAATTTACTCTAATTCTGTCTCTGACGGCAATACCGTCTATGGAAGAAATCACACTGCCCACCTGGATATTCGTGTTCCTGCATAATAAGCTATCCGCAATTTTGGTAACCACAGCCTTTCCTTCAATCAGCATGAAGTTAAAGGGAGGAGAATATTTACCGGTGAATGACGTGAACACCGAAGGCCAAATGGAGCCGTGGGAATCATTGATCGTGGCCGACATTTTTGCAAGTGCCTTATGATAGCAAAGCGTATCAGTTGCGTCTATCATCACCGGAATCATATCCTTTAAAACATTGTCCCATGGTTTGCCGACAGCGTATTTATAGGGATAATAATAGTTAATTACGTTCCAAAACCTAAACAAAGTGAGTAACCGATAATTAACGTCCGGGTATGACATGTCCTTATAAGGTTTTTCGTTTGGCGTAAAAACCGTACTGTCATTACCGGCGTTAGGTTGTGCGTAAAAATTTATGCCTCGATAAGGGTGCCTGAGGTTAAATTTAAGAAGCTGCTTTTGTTCCAGGGAGAGGATGTTATTTCTATCCATCCAGGCATTGTGATAATTTTTAAGCGATATCGGAAGCATATTTTCACCGATGTGTTCAGAAGCGCTATTTTTTCCGGCAATATTAAAAAGCGTGGCTAATTCCTTTTTTACCTGGTCTTTTTTCCCCGAAACCATCATGTTATGGATAGCGGCTATTAAAATACTATCCCAATCATGCCTGCCACTGGCAATCTCCGGATGATAATATTTTAACTGGCCCCATGTTTTGGCTAATACAGACAATTCCTTCCTTTTGTATTTATCCTGGGCAAATGTTGGCATCGCTAAGAGATTTACCACGATGCAAAAGATGTAATATTTTTTCATGCCCAAAAATGGCGGGCAAATACCGGAGAAGAAAAAAGATTAGATGGATTGGGCCTATTTCAAGATGAATTTCAGGATCGTATTTTCACCGAGAAAATAACATGTTTCATCTAAAAAATTAAGTCCTCCGCAATAAACTGCTTACATTCAGCGATGCAATTTTCATTTTCTAGGTTGAGCTACCGCGATAAGGGCATTTTTACAGAACTGGTCTATCTTTTATTTATTGGGATCATCAGTCCGTTCGCCGTTGGTTTTCAGATCTTCAGCAACGTATCATTTACCTTAAGCCTGGTGCTGCTTAATATTTTACAGCTGCCTGTCATCATCGTATTTTACAGGATCTACCTGCCTTATACCATCGGCAGGGGGAAGTACTTATTAGCCTTCATATTATTTCCCTTATATCTGCTGCTATATGAACTTTCTTCGCGCATAAGCAGTATCATTGTTATTCATCTCCCCCTTATACCCGAGCATTACAGGAACAACCTGATGTCAGCACATCCCGAAGATTTTACCAAAGGATACTTTAACCAATCGGTAGGTTATACCTGCCTTGTACTGCTGGCCGCAACATCCTTATATGTACTCAAGCTCCTTTTCAAAAACCAGCACAACCTGACCAGCGTCGAAACTGAGAAACTCAAATTAGAGCTTAACCAGTTAAAATTGCAGATTCAACCCCACTTTTTCTTCAATACGCTTAATAACATGTATGCACTAAGTGTTCAAAAATCACCGGAAACGCCTCAGATGATTAAAAGCCTTTCCTCAATCATGAGGTACGTACTTTATGAAAGCAACCAGGATAAAGTTTCACTGGATAAAGAAGTGGCGTTTATAAGAAATTATATCCAGTTGGAAAGTTTCAGGCATACGAAGGCTAACCTGATAGAGTTTTCTACTCAGGGAGATACCGCGGGGCTAATGATTGAACCGCTGCTATTTATGCCACTGATAGAAAATACGTTCAAACACGTCCTGCACAAGGATATAACTGAAAAGTGGATTAGGATGGTATTATCTGTTGATGAAAAAGAAATCATTTTTCAAACTTCGAATCCTGTAGTTCCACCGGGCAAGGAAGATACTGGTTCAGGTGGGATAGGCCTTAAAAATGTTAGAAAACGACTGGAACTGCTTTACCCGAAACGCCATGAGCTAACGATTTTTAAAGAGGAGAACTCCTTTACCGTAACTTTGGTCATTAATTTAACATCATGAACTGTATTATTGTTGACGACGAACCGCTGGCAAGGCAGTTGATCGCTTCTTACATCGAATCCTTACCTGATCTCCGTCTGGTTGGTAGTTATGAATCTGCAACTGAAGCCTTCACTTCGCTGCATAGCCAACCGGTCAATGTGATGTTCCTTGATATCGAGATGCCGGGCATCAACGGGATAAATTTTGTAAAATCACTCAAGTCCTGTCCGAAAATTGTGTTCATTACAGCACACACAGGGTTCGCAGTAGACGCTTTCGAGCTTGAAGCAGCCGACTATCTCGTAAAGCCGGTTACCTTTGTTCGTTTCCTGAAAGCAGTTGATAAGATTCTAAAACCAGCTGGCGATGAAACCAAAAAAGAAATTACACCAGAAGCATCTGGTATTTTCCTAAAGGTAGATCGCCGTTTAATCAAAGTGGATTTTTCAGAGATTGTGTATATAGAAGGCATGGGCGATTATTTGAAGGTTTATACTGTAAAAAAAACATATGTTACCTACATGACGATGGGAAAATTAGAATCGCTGCTGCCTTTTTCAAAATTCGCCCGAATACATCGTTCAACTATCATAAACATTAATCTTATCCAGCATATTGAAGGAAACGTTGTAGCCATTAATGGCGTGGAGTTACCCATCGGGCTTACGTATCGGGATAGCTTCTTGAAAAGAATCAATTGATTTTCTGTAACCCTCGAAAAGTCTTCCGCTTACTAAGCCGGCAAATTTTAAAAAGTGAGGAAGTATTATCGCTTAATCAGTCCTTACAATTGGCACGTACAATTGCCAACTATAATGGTAATAGATTTTTTCTTTGATAAGGTAATAGCGTAAAAATTTACGGCGACAAGTTTCAGCCTTAATTGGTGGAGTGAGCACTTTTGCGTATTAGTTATTGCTGTTAAATGCTTAACTGCCGGTTTTGACAATTAAAAAGGGGATAATCAAATTTATGATTAGCCCCGATCTAATTTAATTTAGCCCGGCCTCTGCCGGATGTAGGTCTATCAGCTCCTGCGTGGTAATCATAAGTAAAATCTATGGGTTAGCTGTACCTCATTACAGGGTAAACTATAAGTTGCACGGGTTATTCTACTTTAATCGCTTCAATGGTTTTATTCATATAAGGCTTTCATATGATGATAAATTATTTCACTATCCACATGAGGGATAGTTGAGGTGTTGTGGTCAATTTATAACCAGAATATCATCTTGAACAATCATTTCTACTAGATATTGCATCATATAGAAGCGGTTTCAATTTTGTTCCAATCTGAATAAAAGGGATAATTCCTAAGAGCGCTAATGCCCAAAACCATGGAGGATTAACGGTGCTTATCCATAGCCATATTACAACCAGGCTGATGCAAATTCCGGTAATATACTGCTGTTTATTTTTCCCGCCACACAAGGATGTCACCATTCCTCCCACAATACAGCTCATGTAGAAGCATACTAGTTTAATGACCAGTTGAATAACATCATAAGAGGTCCATGTATCTAGTTCAAACAGTTGCAAAGAAGTTGGAAATATAGCACCCTGTAATTTAGCAAATAAAGAACTTAAAAGGCCAATGGTCCCAAATCCAACGATGATGGAAAATATTCTTTTAAAGTTCATCACTTAGTTTATTTTAAAATTCAACTGATCTTCGGTGAGTACTATCGGATCAGTCATGATCTTTTTCAGTTTGATGTCGGATGCTGCCCTGAAACTGTTGACAAACTGATCAAGCCGCTGCTCATCCGCAGGGATAAATGAAGAGGCGTTATTTCTGGCATTGCCCTGGAATTTACGGATAATCGGTTGCATTAATGTATTATAATTGCTGCATGCGGATTTTAAATCATCAGGTGTTTTGCTGATAAAATGCGACAATGCCTTCGCTCCATAGATTGAAAGTGATGCTCCCATCCCGGAAAGAGCAGTAGGACAGTATCCTGCATCACCCAGCAAAACCATATTTCCATTTACAAGATCAGTTGCGTCTACCATACCCATTTTATCCACGAACATCAAGCCCTTTTCTACAAAACGATTGAGCAGGTCCTTTACCTCAATGCTATACTCATTGAAAGAACTGTGCAATAGTTCTGCTGATTTTTGCTTTATCTTTGCAAGATCACCCGTATGATGGATGTAGCACTGGATTGCGATTTCATTGTCTGCAATCGGGTAAATAGAGAGCATTTTATTCACATCAATATAAATTTTAAAAGCGCCGACAGCATATGAGTGTTCAATCTGCAGACTTCCACCCATATAGAGCGTATTGAAATCTTCTATTTGTGAATCTGTAAAATAACGCGCGCGCGTGGAAGAGCGCAAACCTTCAGAAACAATAACAAGATCAGCTTCCATACTGCGTCCGTCAGATAGTGTTACCTCTGTTTTGTCACCTGTTGAAGTAATCCCGGAAATCGTGGTGTCGAAAAGTACATTGACCTGGTCTTTTAAATTTTCATACATTACATTATGAAGTCTGCCACGGGAAATCAGCACTGAACGTTCAATATTCTGGTTCATTTTTTCATAGCTGATGTGCTGGATAAGATGCTCATCTTTTTCTAAAAAGCTCACAAATTCAGATGGGGAAGATGCGGCACGCAATTCTTCCATCAGGCCGAGCTCTTCCATAATGCGGACACCGAAACTCTTCAGGGAGATGAGGAAACCTTCCTTGGTAAAAGATGGGGCTCTGTCGATCACCGTAACTTGATGATCTTGTCCTGCTAGTAATTTTGCGGCTGTTAATCCTGCAATTCCGCCGCCTGATATTAGAATTTTCTTTTTCATTTTTATAATCTTTTAAGTGATTATTGCAAAATTAGCTTTACATTTAAGGATAAAATAGTCCTTTTTGTAGTAAAAATAGTCCACAAAGATGAGTTTAACTGATAACAAGAAGCAGATGCTTGATCTGGCAGAGAAACTGGGAATGCCTGCATCTGAATTCGGCGATACGCTGGATCTTTTAAGGCTTAATGAGATACATATCGTGGATATGCTTCCTGAAATGCTGTTGATGATCCGTTCTATCATTGCGGAAGAAACATTCATATACAGAAGAAAACCTATTGGTTCTGTTAAGAAAGGTCTGCTGTTTTCTTTTCATAACATTTTCAGCCATTCTACAGATGATCATCAGAATCAGGATCATGAAAAATTTTTCCATATCCGACCTCATGTCCGCATAACGCCTTTCCACCTTGAAAGTGAAGTGGTATTCCCAAAAGGAAGCACGATTACCCAAATCACTATCCTGATCGACCTTGATTTTTTCAAACTTTTTATCGGAAAAGATCAGGAGTTATTCGGTTATCTTTTCAATGATGAAAAAACATTATTAATAGAAGAATTTATGTCACCGGAGATGGCTGATCTTGTTAATGAGATTGCCGAAATCAGGGAATCGGGCATTCTTTCCCAAGCCTATTACAAATTGAAAGCATTGGAGCTGCTGTACCTGCTCTTTAACAATCTTTCCAAACGGCAACATATTAAACATCAGAATCTCCACAGTGATGAAATAGCAGCGCTCTATCGTGTAAGAGATGCAGTTTCATCTTCGCTCGAACAGCCGTTGACACAGGATGAGCTGGTAAAGATCAGTGGTATGAATGTACTTAAACTGAGAAAACTTTTTGCACAAATTTTTGGGAAGGGTATATATGAGTATAGTCAGTACATTCGGATGCAGGAAGCAGCGATATTGATGAAGGACAAACATCTTTCAGTTTCTGAAACTGGATATCAGTTAGGTTTTACTAATCTGAGTTATTTCGGAAGGCTGTTTGAGCAACATTTTGGAATGAAACCTAAAAAATGGAGCGCACAGCAGCGCTCGAAAACATAGTAGCGCTTTTGACAACGATTTCAACAATATTCGTCGACTTTTTGCTGAGTTAATGCTTGGTTAACAATAGGTCATAGTAATGACCTTTCTCTTTTACATTCCCCCTGAAAGTTCGCATAGTATCAAGTTTATCCAATAGCTTTCTGATCAGATCTGGGCAAAAAGATAGCGCCCAATCCCCAAATAATACTTTTGGATTAGTGACGGATTTCCAGGTGAAACACAAACAGAAGGACATTTGGTCATTTGCCTGTCCATACGGTTTATTTCGTCTGGCTTTGCTTAAATAATTTTGTTACATTTATTATAGTTTTTTGCAACAATGAAAATATCTCAGAGAATAAGCTTTATATACTTATACCTTGTACCACCGATGGCAGCGGTTATAGGTTTTGGGATTGGCCATGTAAATGAATTTTTATATTATAGCCTATGGGTCATAAACATCTGTTTGATGATGCTGGCTGTTTGGCAATTGATCAAACAAAAAGCGAATTTAAAGAAAAATATCTTTGATGGATATCTGGGTGCCGCTTTGTTTTTAATCATCCCCTGGATTCTTTATCCAATTTTTGCTGGTATGGGGCCTCCACCATTGACATCAAACGCTTGGCTGGCAACAATAACCGAGCAACAGGTAAGGTATACAATCCTGATTATTGGGGGGGTAAGTACTTTAATGGGGCTTACTTTGCTCAAAGCAAAACTAAAAGCTCAGGGTGAAACATTCTATTCTATAATCGGTATGACTGCCGCGAATCTCGCAATTCCTTTATTCATTTTAAACATGATTTTTTGGGGCTATTACCTTTCAGATGTCTTTAAGTTTTTTATAACGCTACCGCAAGGTAAACGACCGGAATGGTATCCGCCAATTAAACAACTCTTTTATGTTATCTCCGTTATTGAAGTCTTCCTCACTTATTTAGCTATCGCTTTATTTGCAATTGCGCTTAATAAGATTAATGTGCTGAATTTCCGATCTGTCTGCTGGTACTTTTTTTTATCTGTAATGGGAATGATCTTGGTTTTACTCCCTCCTTCAATACCTGAGCCTATATCTTTTGCAAGTTATTTAGCAGCTATTCCGGCCATACCTTTCATGATGTCTTACTTGATGGGGCTGCGCTTATTGCGTGAATAAAACATGTTGGAAAGAAAATAAGATGTGGTTAGGCTACAAGACTGGATGATGTTTTGGCACGACGTATTTTAATCAATCTCCTCAAATTAATGGTTCTTTGGCCAAAAGATATAAGCCGGGGCAAGTGCTAGAAGTGGTAATGTTACCATTAATTGTAATCATATTAACGGTGTGCGTAGCCCCATTAGGCCAATTTTTCCCATCAGGGAGCAACTCAATTACTTTTGATAATTTCCAATTGTTATGCTCATTGTCTATAAAGTTTTCACCCAAAACAATGTGTACTATAGTTTGCTATTAAAGTTATTAAAAATTGGTGGTCAACACAAAGTCAGTTATATCCATCCCCAGTCTTTTCTATTTCAAGCCTGACCTCTGTATTGTCGGAAAGCATATGGCGCATTCTGGTAAAAATGCGGATGATCTGGATGTTTACCTCAGTACCCTTGTACTATTTAGCACGCTGGAAAGCTTTGCTACGCCTTGTTCGGTAAAGGCCATAATATTATATTTCGAGTGTACTAAATTACTAAAACTTTGTACTCTTTCTAATTTGCTCCTAAATTATTATCTTACAAAACAATAAATAATTTATTAATTATTTAGGGCTTGTGAATTGAGTCGTAAATTTGAACAAAACAATGATTTGGGAAATAATCGGAGGGATTTGCGCAATTATTGGCGTAGTATATCTAATCTATCAATATCATATCCAACCTTCCAAGGTTTTGAAAGATCATAGAGATGCTTTAATGGTTCTATTTTTCACATCTCAAAGACTGATTGATCAACTAATTGCTGACTTAAAACTTTATGACCAAAAGTTTGATGGCCAGGTTACAATGTACAATCAAGGCTTTACGGTTCATGACTATAAAATCTATTTAATAGAAATGCGGGGGAGGGAACTTTCTGAAACGACACTTAACGTGATCAAATCTCTTCCATTGACCCAGGAACTTATAGCTGATATGAGGAATTCATTACAAAAACAGATATATAGCTTTAATGAATCTCAGGCCTATTTAGATTCAACTTTCAAGTATAGAGCTTTAAGAAGTTAGCAATTAGTGCGGAAATACGATGATTTTATTGAAGTCATTAATCCTTTTATTCGCAGTACATATTTATGAACAGATGAACAGTTTTATTTTGTTTCTGGAGCGCTCACTAGTTGAACATCCTTATTTTACATCTGTCTTTTTTGTAGCACTATCACTTAGATCTTCGACGGTATCCTCGCTATCTATATGCACCAACACATAATAGATATTTCCCCGATCAGTTTCTTCCAAGGCTATCCCAACAAATATTCTCTTTTTACAACTTCCCACATATACGCATAAAAGCCCTTCCTGTTATTCATCTTTTCTTGTTTTGGATAACCATAGTCATATTGTGGTGCGCCGTATGTTTTCATAAAATGTTGCTTAAGTAAATCCATTCTATCTAAAAGCGCTTTATCAAACTTAGTATTATGATTTGTAGCGGTATCAATCAGATCAATGGAAAATCTCCTCAAATAGATTCTTGAATTGATTAATCATATAATTTTTATTTATTAGAAACGAAGTATTGAAAGTCTAAAATCCAATTGAAGCGTTTGTTTTTCTGAAAAAGATCACACCGTCAAAACAATCGAGAAGGGGTTCCTTTCCCATGGTCAATTTGTCATCTTTAAAAAAAGTAGTTCCTAAAGACCTCATATAAGTATTTTTTTTTATCTCGTTCCAGAGAAATTTGCCAACAGGAATTTTTTCAAGATCAAGGAAAAAAGCTGGGCTATCAGCGTCCGCGAAAATATTTTCAATAGATTTAGGGTTTTTTGAACGTTCTACATACCTCACTTGATAACCATCTTGTTGAGGATCCAAAATTCTAACATTTCCCTCTTCAAACATAAATGCTACGGAATATAGATCCTTTTGAAGCACTGGTTTTAAATATGATCCTAATGTCGTTCGTGTAAAAGAGGGGATGTTCGAAATATGTGCGTTATGGGCCCAAAGGATGCTTTTTCCTTGATCTGGGAAATTTGAGCGTATCCAGAGAATATTTTTCGCCATGAATTTGTCCCTCAAATCTCTCCTTAAGGCATCATTTTTAGCATTCATCATTTCATAAGATTGTTCAAGCATCCTTATAAGCAGGATGAATTTAACATCCTTCTGTAAGGATGCCTTTTCTTTCATTAACGCAATTGCATCTAAATTTCTTTCATGTTCGGACTTCGTAAATTTAATAAGCTGTCCAGTGGAAAAAATATCTTTAAGCGCAATTAAGGATTTGTAAATATTGGGAGTTGCCTTTCCGCTGTCTGGAAGTTCATAGAGAACCCGTCTTGCAATCATAACAAGATCTTGCATGTCCACGCCAATTATTGACACCTTTTGTGCTTCCTCATGATGTGAGTTGTACTGTCTAACATAATCGAAAAGCTGATATACTTCTTGGGTTTTATAAATCGTATAAATGCCTTTCTGTCCAAATCTTTTATATAGTGAGGTATCCCTTGTGCCCTGTAACATTTGATTTAGGTAGATTAGGGATGCATAGTCCGTTTCAATAAATATTGTTCGGAAGTTTGCTTTCTCTATTAATCCTTTTATAATTTCTGTTTTTGCTTCATAGAATTCCTTAGTACCATGCGAGGATTCCCCAAGGGATACGAATAGTTTAGGTTTCAGTATATCAACTGTTTGGGTGAAATCTGCTTTCACATTTAGGCGACTTGCTATTGGATAGATATATTTATTTAACGAATCACTTACTTCGCTTTTTTTTTGCTGGGCACTTAAGCACTGCGCAAAAATTAAGAATAGAGCTAATAAAATATTTGATTTTTTCAATATTTCAGATGGTTGGTAGATAATGTCTCGCCTATCTTGATGGCTATTATTTAAGTTGCAAGGGAATCAAATATATTATTATTATTAAACTAAAACTATAATTTTAGAGAGTATGTAGTATTCAAGCAGAAATACCAGGCATCAAGGAATCAACTCAGGAACTATTTTGATTAGATACATTGGATTTTGGCAATACTATCTACCAGTTTTCACTGATTGCTGGCCGGCTTTTAGGCCTATATTATCCACTCTATTCCGCTCCAAAGTCGTCACTCTTTTAATTTTAACGGCTTTAAGCCTTCTGGAAACTTGGCTGGACTCAGTGCTGTTCTCTTAGAGCAGACCTAAATCGTCCATACGCTAATGGGCTTAAAATCGAAGCTTATAAATCTATTGTTGGAATGTTTTTATCGAGGTTGATTGTCCGTTGATCCACGTCTAAAATATCTTCTTTAGCGCTAAATGTCGACATCTAAGAATCTGTATGTAAAGTTATTGCATGTGATCAGCAGTATAGGTGATGGTCACCTGAAGATTGAGTTAGATCATGCGAAACTGACTCCCCAGGATATTGCCACCTTGAAAAAACCATTGTTGCAACATCCTATTTATCAGTTCGATTACTATGTTGCGAGGAACAGGCTGTTTATTGCCAAAAATATATCTGCCGATCCTGCCATTTTAAAGGGTATCGAGATTTTGAGCATCAATAATATATCCGCGGCAAGGCTGATTGATAGCTTGTATGGCTACATCACTGCGGATGATTACAATACCACTTTCAAGAGATACCTAATGAACCATAGTGGTTTATTTGCAGAGCGTTACCGCTTTTTGTTTCCGGAAGAAAAGCGTCTCGACATTTTGCTGAAATCATCGGCGATATTACTGTCAACCGTCATACTCCGGGCCAATATGCGGGCTATCAGGATATTTTTGCGGATATCGAAAAGCGTAAGTTAAAAACGCTGGTCATAGATTTAAGGGGTAATCCAGGGGGAAATTTAGTTTGGCCGGCGAGGTTTTTTAGCCACCTGATCGATTCGCCTCAATATTTCTACAGGCTTCCTGATGAAATAAAAAAGCAGAAGCGGCTGTATGACCATCAGAAAATACGGGTTTGGGTGGATAAAATGTCCGGGTCGGACTTCGAGATGATCACGCCTCACCAATTTAGGTTTAAAGGTAAGGTATATATATTGATTGATGGTGGTAATTTTCGGCAGGCAGTTTACTGGCTGCGAATTTAAAAACCCTGAAAAATGTAACGTTTGTTGGTGAAGAGACTGGTGGCAGTAAAAATCTATGGACGGCTTTGACACTGAAAAGCCTTACCTTGCCTGCGAGCCAGCTGTTGCTCCGTTATGGAACACTGCCTGCTTATTTTGGTGATATTAGCCGTATTGATGGCAGGGGTGTGATGCCGGATGTTGAGATTGCTTATCAGATGGAAGATGAGCTGGCTGCTAAAGATTTGGAATTGGATTGGGTGCTGAAGGATATGGAGAAGAATATGAACGGGGGATAGGTTTAAGGGTGATTTGCTTTGGCAAGATGATGCGGTACATGCTGATCTGTATAGGGCATTTGGGGAGGATAGGGATGGGTTTAGGTTAATGCTATATTGTAGGAAGGAATATAAAAGGATGTTTTTTTTCTGAGCGTGACCGTGAGGGGTCGCGTCTTCCGCTGTATCTTCCTGCGGGAGGATGCCGCTGCAACCGCTCACGCGCTTTTGGTGAGGCATTTATTCTTGTTGCGATTTATTGGGTAATAAATGACGTGTTAGTAATCATATACAGAAAGAAATAAAAAAAATCGCGGATCCTTCAATTAATAAATAGGACTTCTCATATATTCGAAACCATGATTATTTGCGATGGTCAGTAACGGCTGGATGTTCTTTGAAAACCTTCTTTTTAGATCTATTTCAGGTAACTGTTTCACATCGGCATTCGGGAACAGGCTGAGGTAATCTACCACCGTGGGGTTGGGTTGCGCTGATTTTTTCAATAGTTTTGTAAACGACTTAACCACTTTTAAAGTAGCGTATAAGTTGGTATTAAATACTTTTTCAAATTCTAAAACTGTTGCATTTAAAGCATCTTGAGTCATATTTCCGGTAATGCCGAGGTTATTGATCAATACATCTATTTGTTCTCCTCTGTTACAAAGCACAATCGGGTTCATTCCTTCGAGAAAATACCGAAATAAAATGCTTAAAGGCGTTCAATTATTTGCTTAAGAAATGAACGTTCCTGAATATTTTTTAACTGCTCCTTTATAATTCCACTTATAACTTCATTTATCTAAAGTATCTAATAAAAATATTTTGTAGTTGGTGTTAGTTGATTGTCTGTAATTTTCTGGACTGATATCCCGGACATTATCTGCAGTTCAAACGTTAGATTGCTTGTTATGAAGGTTCTATTTTAGAAACAACACATAAATAATAAAATTATAACAACAAATATGTTGTCTCAATTGTTATTTGTATATTTGGAAACATAATTAAAAACTATGGATGTTAAATTTCAAGATAATGGAAACCTTGAGCCCGGGGTGCATTTAATGACAATTAATGATTTTGAGGCCATTTTTGCTAGAACAGAACACCGGGCCAATCTGGTTTTAGGACTTAAATTGGGGTTAACTGAGCTCGCAGATTGCGGCTGCAGAAGAGTATTTATTGATGGGAGTTTTGTTACCCTTAAAATAATTCCAGGTGATTTCGATGCTTGTTGGGATGCTGAAGGAGTTGATATACAGAGAATTATGGATCATTATCCAACTCTCATTGATTTTAGAGAAGAACGTAGATATCAGAAAGATAGATATTCTGGGGAATTTTTTCCCGCCCAAGGCATAGCATCTACGAATCCATATTCTCTCTATTATGATTTTTTTCAAAATGATAAAAACAATGACCCTAAAGGTATTGTCCAAATAAATTTAATTTAAATTATTATGATTAAGAACGATAAACAATTTGCAATTACTAAAATGAAGAGAGATGAATTTCTCAAATCGTTAGCTGTAATAGAAGAGTCTAGCAATAATGATTTACTTAAGCAGGTGATGTTAGATGCCGCGAAAAGTCAATTAGAGACTTTTGATAGGGAAATAGTTGAATATGAGCAATTAAGACATGGGAAGCCTATGGTGATATCAGCCACCGTGGATGAGCTTCCTGAGAGCCTTATTAAAATTAGGATTGCTAGGGGGCTTTCACAAGAAGAACTTGCCCTACGCGTTGGTGTCCAAAAGCAGCAAATTCAGCGTTATGAATCTAATAACTATGAGTCTGCAAATTTTGAGCGCGTGTTAACAATAGCTCGTTCTATGGAGGTTCGCTTTGACCAGAAAAAAGTATTGCTAGATCAGCTAATAACTGTTGAAGGTTATGATCCAGTATTTCTCAAAAATGCAACCAATAGACTTCAGTCTAAAAGAAGACTTCTTACCATATAATATCGATAATATGAAAACGATCACGTTTTATTCCTATAAAGGCGGAGTCGGCAGATCGCTGGCTCTTGTTAATATTGCAACTCGTTTAGTAGAGTTTGGAAAAAAAGTTTGCGTAATTGATTTTGATCTTGAGGCCCCGGGATTACACCTGAAGTTTCCCACGTATTTAAATAGTACAAAGTCTAAAGGAATTGTAGATTATGTATATCAATTTTCAAACAAAGGAATCTTGGATAAGGATATTAAAAATTATACTACCGAGTTACCAATTTCTCCCAATGGGAAAACATTGAGTTTGATCACCGCTGGAGATACTAAATCTGCCGATTATTGGAAAAAGCTGTCCTCGATAGACTGGTATTATCTTATATATGAAAACCCAAATGGTCTTGCTTTCTTTTTGAATCTAATAACAATAATTAAAAAGGAAATTAATCCTGATTTTCTATTAATAGATTCTCGAACAGGGATTTCGGAAATGTCTGGTATTACTCTTTCGTTAATGGCGGATGAAGTCGTAATTATAGCTGCGAATAATAAAGAAAATTTGAGTGGGGCTAGCAGAATTATCAAATCCTTGAATAACCCGGATAATAGTATCTTAGGAAAGATACCCAATATTAACTTTGTTTTAAGTAGAGTACCTTTTACCGATAAACCTGAGGATAGAGCTAAAGAACTTCATTTGATAAATCGAATTAGAAGAGAATATCTTAACCCTCTAATAGATGAAGTAAATATCATACATTCGGATCGAGAGTTAGAAGAATTTGAGAGGGTAAAAATTGCGTATGAGCGGGACGAGCCTAACACTCAGATTTCCATAGATTATCTGAAATTATTTGAACGATTAACAAAGACAGATCTTTCAGAAAATGAAATAAGGAGATTTAAAAATATTAGACAGTCAGAACGTCTAATGGTATTAGCAAATAGTTCGGATGGTTTTAATAAGAAACTTGAGTATGTGAATAAAGCTATCGATCTTAATAAAAGTAACATTGATTTTTATATGTATAGGGCGAACCTGAATATGGAAGTGCAAGACTATCAGGTAGCTTTAGAAGACTTAAATAAAATTTTGTCATTGAATCAAAACTATGTTCCTGCGCTAAACCTTATCATTGAAATTTATATTAGTCAACGCAAACTTTCAGAGGCAATTATGCAAGCAGATTACGTACTTAAACTACGACCATCTGAAATAAATGTTCTTTTAAGTAAGATTGAAATTTATACTTTATGGAATAGATACTCAGATGCTGAAGATATTGCTAACAAACTTATTGAAATGGTACCTGAATTAAGTTCAGCCTATTCAGCTAGAGGGAATGTAAGAAGACTACGTAAAAATTTTGATGATGCTTTAGTTGATGTTTTTAAGGCCCTTGAGTTGTTCTCCGATAACTTACAAGCCATTGGAACTTTAGCTGAGATTTATGCCGAGACGGGCAAACACAACGAGTTTTATTATACTTTGGAAACCGTTATTAAAATGGATTCATCCTATGCTAAAGCTTGTATAAATGACGAGGAGATTTATAAAACATTTTATAACGAGCCTAGATTTGTATCATTACTAGCTAAGTATGAAATTTATATAAATGAAATATAATGATGTTAAATTAATAATTTGGCTTTGACCAATATTTAATTTGAAAAATAAAGGTAAATTTAAATACATATACAGGAAGTTATTGTTAAATTTTGCGCCAGACCATCAACTAGCTTAGTTTAAGACTAATTAGTTTACTGTGAAGATAACCGAATGTATATGGTTTTGAAAGAAATTATAACTAACCTGCCAAGCTTCGGAAATAACGAAGGCAAATAGTCCATACTATATATCTTTTTTCAACTGTAAGTTCTAAATCCCAATTTCGAAACAAAGAGAAGTCTCATCGCATCAAAAAATAACTTACATGAAAATGATTTAGTAATGAAATTTGATAAAATAAAAAACATAGTTTGTAGACATAATATAAATTTGTATATTTGTCTACATCAAATGGAGAATAAAATGGAAAATGTAGTTGCTACCAACCTAACGAGAGCTAGAACGCTGCGTGGGTTAACAATGGAAGAGCTTGCTAACATGATTAACTATTCAAAACAGGCTATAGGCCATTGGGAAAGTGGCGTCAGAACGCCGGACAGTAAAACATTACTTTCTATAGCACAGGCGTTGGAACTGGAGCTCGACTATTTTTACAATGACTGCAATGTTCAGTTCACTATGCATAATGTAAATTATAGAGAAGGAATGTTGCTTACTAAAAATCAACGTGCAGAAATCGAAAATTTGACAAGTACAATGCTAAACGATTATTTAGAGTTAGAAGCCATCGCTAAGGAATTCATTGATTTTCAAAACCCTTTAGAGGATATTTTGATCAACAATGCGTCTGATGCAGAGAGAGCAGCAAAACAACTTAGAAAACGTTGGAAACTTGGGGAGGGGCCAATTTATAATATATCCAACTTGCTTGAAAAGAAAGGGATAAGAATTATTAAAATTGATTTTGGGTTTAACTACAATCATGAGGGATTGTCTGGATGGGCTGAAAACAGAAGAGTGCCTGTTATAGTATTGAACGGTCGCCAGCAGGATATTTCCAGAGTTAGGTTTACCATTTTGCATGAGCTTGGCCACCTTTTATTAGTCATGTCAGAAACTTTAGATCTGGATACTATCGAAAAGCTTTGCGATGCCTTTGCAGGTGCTGTATTGCTTCCTTCAGAAATATTGCTTCAGGAGTTTGGCAAAAACAGGACAGCTATCTCGATGCCCGAACTGCGAAGAATAAAGGAACTTTACGGGATATCTATTGCTGCAATAATGGTGCGAGCCAGAGTAACGAATTTAATTACTTATGAGGCTTACACCAAATGGAAAAATTATGATTTCCCTGATCGTGACTATGGACAGTTCAATGGGACTGAGGAACCTCAGAAGTTCTTGCAGATGCTATATCGCTGCCTTAGTGAAAGAAAAATAGGTTTTGATAAGGCGGCTAAACTTGCAAGGAGGGATGAGTCTGAGTTCAGACAAGTATATAGACAGCAATTAGAGTTTTAAAATGAATAACATAGTTATAACAGAGATACATCTTGCAGCAAGGTTATTCCGTTCTGGCATATTGAAGTACTTCAATAACAAGGAGCTCAATTTTTATATAACGGATTTCTGTTATGACCATGTACCAACTACACATAACTATGACAAGTCCCACGCGAAACTTATGCTTCAGGAGGGAATGCTTAAGGTTGTGGGGTTGGATGAGCACCAAATGAAAACTATGGCAGCATTGCACCAGCAGTACAGGCCAAAGTTTATTATTAAAACTGTGTCAGCTCTAGTTCTTGCAAAGGAAAATAAGTTTAAGCTTGTAAGTGAGGACGAACTGCTGAGAGAGATCGCCAGAAAGGATTTAAATATTCAGTCCTTCAACAAGGAGTGGTTAGTGACAACCTTAGTAAATGAGATAACAATGATGGGAGGATCAATAGATATTAATGATGTAAAACAAATTATATAGACATAAAAAAAGCCAAGGCAGAAAGCACCCTGGCCCGTAGAATTTTCGATTAAGACAAAAGCTTTGTTAGCTCTAGACTCAAAGGTAAATTGATTTCGCACTTCAAACTTACCCCCTTTTTCGCAATTCTGCAAGCCATTACGGTAATTTAAACCAGCTCAGACAAATACAAATGTCATGAACGGGCCTGTATTGTTGAATTTAAAATTTAAAAAAGTAACAAAAAAATCAATTGAAATGCCTGGTACGCCAGATTTCGCCTTCGAAATGATAGAACGGCGCATGTTAGTTTTTTTTTTAAAAATAAAATCTGAAAAGATGGAAGGTAAATTAAAAGTCCCTTTAAAATTTGTTATTGAGGGCAAAGAATATGAAACTTATGATCAGTATAAGACTGGTGCTGAATTAAAAAAGTTAGGCAATATCCCTTTAGATACCGAATTGTACCTATCGATTAGTAAGCCTTACAAAGATGAGCTTATAGAAAATGATACTAGGTTAAATCTGGCAAGACCTGAAACGGAGTACCTCTTCGTAAAAAGGAAGCTACATTTTACTATCAATAAGCAACCCTTTACTTGGTATAAGCAATTTATTAGAGGCATCCAGATCAGGGAACTTGGAAAAATTCCTGAGCATGATTTGCTCTACTTGGACATCAAAGGCGACTGGCAAGATGATCTGATTGAAAACGATGAGGTTGTTGACTTGGCGCGTGACGGAAAAGAAAATTTTATTTCCGTTTCTAAACCATTTGAGGTAGTTATCAGCGTAAATGGCAGAGACAAGACGTGGAAAGAGAAAACTATTTCCCATGATCAGGTTGTTGCTATTGCCCGTGAGGGTAAGCCTGATAATGGTGCAGAAAAGGCGTACCTGGTAACTTATTTTGACGGACCGCCCCAGAATCCAAAGGGCGAATTGGCCAAAGGCGTGAGTGTATTTGTAACTAATAAAATGATGTTCAATGCAGCACCAACTGATAAGTCTTAGTCCCGATCTGAAGCAGATCAGGGACGAAGGGTATGAAATTGAAATCAATGGTGGATACGTTTGTATCCACCATATACCCTATCTCAATAGCGAACGCGAAATAAAGTATGGAAAATTAGTATGCGCTTTAAGCTTAGCTACTCCAACACTTGCAGGGCCACCCACTGATCACACTATGTATTTTTGTGGAGAGCAGCCGTGCCATTTTACCGGTCAGCCTATGAGCGAAATTATCAATTCTGTACAAAACGTACCTTTGGTGAATGGCTTAATTGGTAATTATTACCTGTCCAGCAAACCTGCAAGTGGTAAATATGCGAACTACTATGATAAAATTGTGCGATATGCCAGCTTGATCAGTGTAGCGGCCAAAGCTGTAGATCCATCAGTTACGGCCAGAACATATAAGCCAATGGAAGACGACGAGAAAGAGGGTGTATTTATGTATTATGATACCAACTCAAGCCGTGCAAATATTTTGCAACTGACCGAGAAGTTTAAGGGTTTGAAAATTGGTATCATTGGACTTGGTGGGACTGGTTCTTATGTACTTGACTTTGTTGCTAAAACGCCTGTTCAGGAAATCCATTTATTTGATGGGGATGAGTTTAACGTACATAATAGTTTTAGGGCTCCGGGAGCGACCTCTATCATTGATCTTGAAATGCGTAAGGCAAAGGTAGATTATTTCTTCGAAATCTATTCGAAGATGCATAAAGGGATAGTTCCGCATCACGGTTATATAACTTCCGCCAGTGTCCAACTTCTACAAAACCTGGATTATGTCTTCATTTGCGTAGATAAGAACTCGGTACGCAGGGAGATCATAGACCTGCTACTGTCGCTAGGAATTTCTTTTATCGATGTTGGAATGGGCGTGAGTTTGGTGGACGGTGAATTAACTGCTCTCCTCAGAACTACTACCGGAACCACCGAAAAAAATGATCATCTGAGCGAAAGGATACCAACCGGTGACGTAGAGGATAATGAATATGATGAGAATATCCAGATTGCCGAGCTAAATGCTCAAAATGCAATTTTTGCTATCCTTAAATGGAAGAAACTTATCGGGTTTTACCAAGATCGTCGTCGCGAACATCATTCTTCGTTCACCTTAAATATAGGAGAGATTTTAAATGGAGACACTCAGCCATAAGTTTGTAGACGTAATTCCTGAGCATTTGGAACAGGGTGTCCTTTATGTATCTGGTTCCAGACGCACCGCTATTCATCTTTGTGTTTGCGGTTGTGGTAATGAAGTTGTTACGCCAATTTCTCCCACTGACTGGCAGCTTAAATTTGACGGAGAAACAATTTCACTTAGTCCATCCATCGGACTTTGGGAATTTAATTGCCGATCCCACTATTGGATAACCAGAAGTAAGATAATGCATTCTGGGGCATGGACTGATAGTCAAGTGCAGGATGGTAGGAAGCGCGAGAAAAAACGTAGGGATAAATTTTACGATACAAAACCGGATGTACATAAAGAAAAGCCAAATATTTCTGTGTCAAGTAAGCTTCCTGAAAAGAAACGCCGTTGGTTTGAATCGATAAAAAACTTATTTGGATTTTAATATGTCAAAGCCCGATTGGAGGTACGGTAGATAAGATTAATTTGATGGTCAATAAAAGTGCAATACTTATAGATTGTTTCAAATCAACACGTTAAAAGTAGTGGCAAAACTTCCTGTGTCCAGACTATAAAAAGTCGAGATAAGAATTCACGAGCCATTGACAGCAATGGTTCGTATGTTATTCAGATTTCATAACTTAATTGCTATTGACAACCGATAGAAAAATTTCAGTTTGATTTCAAGATCCAATTCAATAGTGAGCATTTGCTGACACTAGAAGATTAAGGTCTCAAAAAACGAAGGTTTTGAATAAATAGGTAATTTTAGGTAGTCGTAAGCCATTATGTAAGTTGATCTAACTCACATTAAGCAATTTATGAATTTCTGATAATGTAGACTGAATATTTAACTGCTATCAGTAAATAAGATAAAGCAAAAACCTAAATTTAGGAGTTGACTAGTTCAGATCATAAATATTAATTGGAGATTACGAATATCAAGTAAACTATTAACTAATTACTGTTTTTTATATTTTGCCTTTATATGAGATAAAATTTTTTGATGAAATGTACGTTACTCATGTTAGCCAACATCGTTATTATTTAAGTTTTTAACAAAAATTTTTTCAGCTTCGACGTTGAAATTCCAGCTGTATATTTCGGGTTCCATGTCTCCAATCACATCTTTAATTATCTTTAGGCCTTCAATACTTACTTCGCCGATCAAGTAAAAAGGAGCCCAGTCTTGAAATTTCACAAATTTTCTGGGCAAGAATAAAGTTTCTTTATCAGCATCAGGAAAGTTATATTTTTCTCCACTGGCATGTTTTTCTTTGAAATATTCCTTGGCTATCGGTATGTTATTGTATTCTTTGCTTGAAGTAAGCATTGCGCCATATATGTATTTGTCATTGATATGATTATCTACCACGACGAATGGATGTACGGTTATGCGTTTTTTATTATAGTTTCTGCCCGCCCACAATATCTGCCCTAGTTTAGCTTCCTCTAAACTTTTAAACTCTTCGGGATGATTATATTTGGGCATTAGTGTGTCATTCATCATTAAGACACATTTAATTTACATTAATCATTGAATTTTCTCTCTCTTGTAAATCTATAACTCCTTTAGCAATTGCGGCTTATTTACTTGTATATAGAGCGTTCGACTTTCTGAAGTCATCACTAAGTTATAATACCCCCAAACACCAACTTACCACTAGGGGAGCTTGTTTTTCCATGCCAATTACTCAGCCTGCCAAACAAACTCCCTATTTCTTTCTCACTACTTTTGCTCTAATTCGCTTTTATATAATCTCAACTATCTTCTCATTAAATTGCCCAGTGTGTGTGTGTAACTTAAGGACTTTTCCTTTCTATATTCCCCAACACATAATAAATATCTCCTCTATCAGTCTCTTCCAAGGCTATACCCACAAATATTTTCTTTTTTCCAACTTTCCACATGTATGGATAGAAGGCCTTCCCGTTATTCATCTTTTCTTGTTTTGGATAACATTTGTCATATTGTGGTGGGCGTAAGTCTTCATAAAATGTTGCTTAAGTAAATCCATTCTATCGAATAGGGCTTCACCAAACTTGGTATTGTCAATGGCAGCGGTATTAATCAGATCAACATCATTCAATACTTTTAAACTGTCAAAGTATGTGCTAACATTGTATAGGTTTAAGTCTAAATCTACTAGAGAGTCCGGATATAATCGGTTAAATTTTTTTTTAGATATCCCAAACTTTGCTTTGCCTATGGCATTTTCTTCTGTGGCTTTGATTAAGCTATCTGGTATAGAATAAGCCTCTGTCTTTTCGCCTTGTCTGCATGAGAAAAGGAATACTGTAAAGGAAAACAAAATGAAGATATAGATGTGCTTATTTTTCATTTTTTAGGCTTTTTCAAATAATTTAACCGTACATTTCGTTTAAACTATCCGCTACAGCCATTTCACATGTATAAGACCATAACTTATGCTTCGGTGAAGTAGAAAAAAGCTTTTTTTGTTGTGAAATAGTTCATTTATCTATAAATAAAAATTTTCTTGACAACTTATAAATACGGTTTTATTTTACCAAATATAAAGCTATTTTAGTATAAAATTTAACGTTCTCAAACTACAAAACTTTCGTTTTATATTGGTTAATTAATGTTAACCTTCCGAATGTCCTCGTATTTGCTGAACCTTTAGTATATATTTATATGGATTCAGAACAACTACTTCGTATAAAGAGCGCTATGATAATTTACGCTCTAGAAACGGCACTTGGAGACTACGTCTTAAATGCGGATGACATAAATAGTATAACTGCTAAAAATGTCGATTCAATCGCAGATAGAGAAATTTCTAGAGGGGAAAGCGTCGACCGAAATAATATCCAATTACTTGTGGAATCAAGTTATCTTGATGAAATTTTCAACATGGCAATCGACATAACTAAAGGAACCTCTTTCGAGTCAAAAATGCTTGATTTGAAAAATTTCTGCATGTTCATGAACATATTTGACATAAGAAATGCTATAAGTCATCCCAATAGACCATTCCCAGATGCTTATTGGTTTCGGGCGGCGGCAATTGCGAGTGATCCGCTGGTTTTACAGCTAGGACTAAGCGATATTAGACAAGCTTTAAATGCGGCAACTTCTGGAAATTTAACATCTCCACCAGACGAGTGGCTTAATAATGTAAATTGGGCTATTCCGAATACATTGCCATCTTCATTTGATCATGAGATTACCGGTTTATTTGGACGAGATAAGGAAACGAAGGATCTAGAAGCTACTTTATCAAAAGTTAGAAATAATTTAATAGCACTAGTTGCGCCTGGAGGAGTAGGGAAAACAGCTTTAATCCTCCAATTCCTTAAGGATATTAGTTTAAGTTTAGAATGGAATAATAAAATTGATGCAATTGTATTTTGTACATTAAAGAATGAGCGCTTAACTGCCGATGGGATTGAAGTTATTGAGGCTATAAATGGCATAAACCAAATCAAGGATTCAATCTATGAAGATCTGGCATCTCTATATAGTGACAAGCAGTTTGGTAATTTTGAAGAGGCTTGTAATATATTAGAGAACGAAAAAATTCTAATATGCATTGATAATTTAGAGACTCTCTTGGTACATTCGCAAAATGAGTTTATTGAGTTCAATCAATCGCTTCCACTCCTTTGGAGAGTTATTGTTACTAGTCGTATTTCGATTGATTCTGCTACAACAGTTCCTCTTTCAACCCTGGTTAAAAGACATGCGGTCAATTTAAGTCGGAGTTATTTCAAGAGACGGGGAATTAGTGATTTTCGCCAAGAAGATCTCGAATTAATCGCAACAAAAGCAAACAATAATCCTTTAGCCATTAGATTGACGATTGACTTGTATCTTAAAGGAGTTGATATATCTGGATCTATTAATAAGTCTCAGAAAGATATAGCTTCTTTTTCATATACAAATTTAATTGAGTCATTGACTGAGAATTCAATTGCAATCTTAGAATCAATCTACGTGACTGGAGAGTCTAGTAAATCTGAGCTCATCGATTTATTGGAGCTTACAAATGAAGAAATTTCAGAATCTTTGAATGAATTATCAAAAACCAGCTTAATTGTTAGATCAACAAGTGATACGGGTAATGATTTATTCAATTTAAGTGATTCAATCCGTGATTTATTGTTAATAAATCCCAGGAATATATCAATTAGAAATGAAATATCTCAGAATATAAAAGATCGCAAAGTCAAAATTCAGGAGCAACTTAATAGAAATCACCTTTTAGGTATCAATGAATTCGATTTTGATTTTATTTCTTCAGATATTGCTGAGTCAATTAGGTCACTTATTATTGATTTAAACAGAGTTCTTGGAAGGCCGTATAATAAGCGTAGCCATACAGAGCTTGTAAGGTTGAAGAATCGCTTTAGTGAATTGATAGCATATAATTCCAACAATCATGAACTTCTATTCCATTATTCGAGGATTCTTCAGGCCCTTCAAGATGAAGGTAATGCTCAAAAAATATTAGAAAAAGCTATAAGTTTTGACCAAGATAATCCAAGATATCTTATGGCTAAAGCCCTAAACTATTTTCACAAAAAAGATTACTCGATTGCACAACCCATATTCGATAGTCTTCTCGAAGCTCAGTTTAATCGGCCTGAAAAATCTTCTAAGAAATATGCAGCGTCATTGACAAAGCTTCATTTTTTATGCCTTCTGTTTCAGGGTGATTATGTAACGATAATCAAAGAAACAGAAAATTGGGAATCTGACCCTGATTGGTCAGTTATGATGGGGACGTATAGGGCCTCTGCTTTCAAAAGAAGTGTAGAATTAAACAGAAACACGGAAGATATAGAGTTGGCCTACACGGCAGTTTTAAATATATTCAATGAGATCTTTAAAAATGAAGATTATCCATTAATTGCTTGTATAGAAGTAAATAAGATGTTGAAAGATCTGATATATATTGGTAGCGACCGGGTGCCTTTCTCAGAAGAATTTAGGTATAAATATGTGAGTTTCATCGGCGAACATTTTTTTAATATTATATTAAATTTAAAATATCAATCAATCGAATCTTCAGAAAATAAATTATTTTTAGAAAAGCTATATTCCTACAAGTTCAGTTCAAATCCAAATCCCTTAACTTTATCGAGATGGTACTCGCCAGAAAGAGAAGAAGTTTATGACGATGAGCATATGAGAGAGCTAAAAACTGATGGGTATACTATCGTTAAGGTATATAACTTACCTGAAGGAAACTTTGGTATGTCATCGTATATGTTTGCCAACGATACTCAAAATAATGAATTCTATCTGAATGTCCATAAATTTGATCTCGGATGGATCAAGTGGGGACATATAAAATTAGGTGATAAACTCGCGATTAAATATGATGTATTAAAAAGAGGGGGGACGACTCCTGCAAGTGATATCAGAATAATAGACAAATTTGAAAATGCGATTTAAGACTGAAGAATATAATTAAATGAGGACGAAAGACGATAAGCATTTTGAAACTTGCTTATGCAACGTTTAAATGAGGAAATTCTAAGCTTAGCGTTACTAACGATAGGCATTTTTATGATATAAGCGAGAAATCAAAATTTTTTTATTTCGCATTATGGCCCATTGACGATCAACCCGACATTAGGGGGGAGCTTGTTTTTATCATGCCAATTACTCAGCTGCCCAAACAAACTCCCTATTTCTTTAGAAACACTTCTGCAACCTACTCAACCTCATTTTTAGCAGGGTATATATTCTTCTATATTATCTTATTAATATTTACATCTTCACCAACCTGTAATATACAGGCTTTGGGCCACGTCCTTTCCTTGTTTCATCCTTCCTGTTAGTCTTTTCTACAGAACCTTTGAAAGAATTATTGAAACGGTTTATAATTTCACTAACTGAATAAGTTAAGTGATATTTTTCTTTAATGGTGTTTGCAATTTCCTCTGCTAGAAATTCATCGCCGACTTTAAGCGTGGCTAATACTTTGCTTATGGAGACATTTATTTCACTTGATGTGTATGTAATTTCTTTAGCGGGACCTTCCTTCTTACGATACGCTATTCGTTGCTTAGTTTTTTCTGGGAGTGAGTCAAGGGAAGGGATAGGGTAGTTAGGATTTCCAAATTCAAAATATCGAAGGTTAAAAATCTGAGCAATTTGTTCTAAAGTGTATAGTACAACACTTTTTTCATTTTTGAGAACACCATCAATTACATCTTTTTTTGTTTGCACTAAATATGCAATATCAATAGACTCCAATCCAAAAGCCTTCAAGTACTTTTTTAAAATTTTTGAATATTCTTTTGAAAGATCTATTTTGATCATAAATAGTATAAATTATTTTTTCTTTTGTATTATTTTTTACTATATTTGTTATCAGTTATTTATAGCGACAAATAGAGTAGGGCTTAGCCTTGCTTTAACGATGTCTCTCATGAGTGAAAACCGTCAAATTTCGCATGAGCCGACCGTGAGTTCGCCGTATCTATTGAGTTTTGTTATCTTTGCGATACCTTATATTCAATAGGGCGGACTTCATGTTAGTCTTTTGCGAAACTCAGATCTAGGTCTGAGCGGTTCTTGACGGTACCACACTCAAAAGCATTGGAGTTCGCCCTATTGGTTTTTTGCCAATCTGGTTTCCTTCTGCTTTGTTGAGTAAGCATCGTTTTACATAAAACTACCGTTTATGAAAACGAACCAATTAACCGCCATCAATTTTCGTCACTTCAAGGAAGTGATAAAAAAGTATTCCCTACAACTATTGCTAAAGAACGTGATCTGTTCTCCATCGTAGTATGTATTGGTAACTACCAGGTGTAAAACAAGCCCGAATGAGCAGGGGTTGATGTGGGAGAGCGCACATGATCCTTGCGGGTTAATTTAGCCTGGTACCAGCTCCGTTGTTTTTTAGGCAAGGTACTACAATGGTTTTTCGCAATCCCAAGGTAAGCATCTTTTTCCTGATTTGCAATACGGTTTGTCCGTATCCGCCTGTTCTCATGCGGAGGGGCTGGTTTTTGCCTGTTTTTTTTGCTAACCTAAATATAAACTGTGGCGTATGGGCTTAACTGAGATGTATTGTTTTGACAGGCTTTATGCTTTAAAGCCGAAGAATCCTGTGTGAGGGATGGCAGGGCAGGCGGGGACCTGAATGGTTAATGATTTTTTAGGGTTCTTGATGATGTGGCCTGCCTTGTTTTTTTTGTTTTGTGTGCTTGCTTCTGGTGTTTGGGTTTTCCTTTATTTTTTGAATATAACGGTTTGGTTTTTAAACATTTATTAATGACTTCATCTGGTGATAATATGGAAATGGGTGGTTTGAAAACGGCTCAGGAGGTGCTGGAGTTATTTTATGGCCGTTATGGTGTGGATCGGATTAAGCTGGTGTTGCTGGGGTCGTTTCAGGCTTATGCGTTGAATGAAAAAAAGGTTTTTCTGGAGTTGGGGTTTGGTGAGCGGGAAGTGGCTGAGGTGTTTGATGGGTTGGTTGATCTGGTTGCTGCGGTGCGGGTGCTGATGGAGGAGGGAAAGATTGAGGGTGTTGGTGTTGAGGGTTTGAAGGGTTAGGGTTTTCGATAGCCGTTGAGTCGGTTTTTAATTATTTTTTTACGGTTTAAATGAATGGAAATGAGGCTTAAAATATGCTTCCTGTTATGGCTTTGCCCTTTTTTTGGGGTGGTTGCGCAGGATAAAGGTTTGATGGGTTGGTCTGCTGCGGGGGGTAGTGGGCGTAGTGAGAGTAATGGGGAGATTAAAATTGGGGATCGGGTGCCGGATGTGGTGGTTGGTGGGGTTTCGGGTTGGGATGGTGCCGGGAAGGGGGTGGTTCCGCTGCGTCTTTCGGCTTTCAGGGGGAAGTTGCTGATCCTGGATTTCTGGGCGACCTGGTGTTCGCCCTGTGTGGCGATGATCCCGAAGATGGAGGTTTTGCAGGAGGAGTTTAGGGATAGGGTGCAGTTTCTTCCGGTGGCTTATGAGTCTTTTAGGGTGGTGGATGCTTTTTATAGGAAGCTGGAGTTGCAGCAGGGGGTTCAGCAGGGGAAGCAGCAGGCGGGGCCGGGCAGGGGTTTTTCGTTGCCGATGGTGACGGGGGATACGGCTTTGGTGAGGCTTTTTCCGCACCGTACTTTGCCGCATTATGTGTGGATCGGTGCGGATGGGGTGGTGAAGGCGGTTACGGGCCGGGAGGCGGTATCGCGGGAGAATATCAGGGCTTTGCTTTTGGCGGGTTCATTGGGGGTTAAGGTGAAGAGGGATGAACAGATGCGGTATGATACGGCTAAGCCTTTGTTTTTTTCGGGTAGTGCTTTTGTGGATGGTTTTTTCCGTTCGCAGCTGTCGGGTTATGTACAGGATATCGGGCGGGGGATGTATAAAGATGTAGAAGTGCAGTCGGGTGCTCAGGTGAGGCGCATTACCGGGCGTAACCTCACCATGCCCGAACTGTTCCGTTTGGCTTATAAAAAGGGTAAAAAGGAGACGGTGCTGGAAGGTGGTCTGGAGGCGGAACTGGAGCCTGAGGTGGCGAGTGCTGATTTTTTGGACTGGCTGAAGCAGGGCAGGGCTTATTGTTATGAGCTGATGGTTGAGGAGGGGTTCCGTAACCGGGCTTATGGTTTGATGCAGAACCAGCTGCGGGGATTTTTCGCGGATTATGAAGTGGGGCTGGAGAAACGTAAGGTGAAGGTGCTGGCGCTGGTGCGTACTTCGGGACTGGATAAGATCCGGACGGCTGGAGGGGTGCCTTCGGTAGTTTTGGATGGTTTCGGTTGTAAGCTGACGAGTTGTTATCTGGCTGTTTTTATTGATCGGGTGCAGGTCCCTTTTCAGGGCAGTCCGCTTCCGGTGGTTGACCAGACGGGTTATAAGGGAATGGTAGATCTTGATCTGAAGGCTAACATGAGCAGTATTTATGAGGTAAACAGGGCGCTGGCGCGGTATGATCTCCGTTTTGTTGAAAAACCGGCAGAGGTTGAAATGCTGGTGATCCGTAAACGCTAATATTTAAGTTTGTTATGAAGAAAATAATGATATGTGGTGTGCTCACGCTGTTGCTGTGCTACGGTTTGGCGGTCTGTGCGCAGGTTCCGGTAAGGGAAATCAGGGGCAGGGTGGTGTCGGCTGACGGAAGGGTGCCGCTTGTGGGGGCTACGGTAAAAATGGAGGGATCGGATGTTGCGGTGTTAACGGATCAGACGGGGAGTTTTATGTTGAAAGGGGGGCTGGTGAAGGGTATGCTTATGGTTTCGTTTTTAGGTTATGCTCCGGCACGTGTGGATGTACCGGCTGATGGGCAGCCGCTGGTGGTGGTGCTGTCGGCTGCGGCGGCGCAGTTGGAAGAGGTGGTGGTTTCCACGGGTTATCAGACGGTTCCGAAGGAAAGGGTGACGGGTTCTTTTGTGCAGGTGGACAATAAATTGCTGAACCGCAGGGTGAGTACAGGTGTGCTGGAACGGCTGGAGGATGTGACACCGGGGCTGCTGTTCAACAGGGGTCGCTCGGCTGGGGCGGGGCTGATCAGTGTGCGAGGGCAGAATACGATTTACGGCAATTCGAGTCCTTTGATTGTGTTGGATAATTTCCCTTATGACGGGGATATCAATGCGATCAATCCCAATGATGTGGAGAGTATTTCGGTATTGAAGGATGCTGCAGCGGCTTCGATCTGGGGTTCGCGTGCGGGCAATGGGGTGATTGTGATTACCACTAAAAAGGGGCGTTACAACCAGCCTTTAAAGGTGGGCTTTGTGGCGAACGCAACGATAGGCGATAAGCCGGATATCTTTTATCAGCCGAGGATGTCGGCTGCGGATTTTATCGGGGTGGAAAAAATGCTTTTTGGTAAGGGCTTTTACTCGAGTGCGGAAACGGGTTATAATAACCCGGCGCTTACGCCGGTGGTGGAACTGTTGATTGCCCGTAGGGATGGTAAAATTACGGCTGCGCAGGCTGATGAGCAGATTGCTGCTTTGGCTGGCCATGATGTGCGCAATGACTTTGATCAATACTTTTACCGTAAAAGTGTTAACCAGCAGTATGCCCTGAATTTTAGCGGTGGGAATGAAACCCAGCGCTTTAACCTGTCGGGTGGGTATGACTATAACCAGGACAACCTGGTGGGCAATGGTCTGGACCGCTACACTTTTAACGGGGGGCAGTCGCTGAACCTGTTGGATAAAAAACTCGAGATCAGTACGGGGTTTTATTATAGCCAGAGCAATACGGTGACCAACAATCCGGGTACCAACCTGATCGGGCTGAAAACGGGTAATGGTGCCTCGCTTTATCCCTACGCCCGCCTGGCTGATGAGGCCGGGAATCCCATGGCGATAACGCATGATTACCGGCAGGGTTTTATTCGGGATGCGCAGCAGAAGGGTTTGCTGGACTGGGCTTACAGGCCGCTTGAAGAAATTTATATTTCGGATAAAACCCGGAAGTTGCTGGATTACAGGCTGAATGTAAATGCCAGTTATAAGATTAGGCCTTATCTGTCTTTTTCCCTGCTGTATCAGTATGGGCAGACGATTGCCAATGCGCGGAACCTTCGCAGCGAAGAAACCTATTTTACGCGGAACCTGATCAACAGTTATTCGGCTGTAGATGGTAGTGGCAAGATTGCTTATGCTATTCCGCGCGGGGGCGTTCTGGATCTGGACCAGCTGACAGCGACCAGCCAAAGTATCCGGGGGCAATTTAATTTTAACCGTTCCTGGAGGGATAAACACAGCCTGACGGCTATTGCGGGTTATGAAATCCGTGATTTCCATACGGTGGGAAACAGCAACCGGGCTTACGGTTATGATGACAGCCATGCGACTGCTTTAGGGGTAGATTATGTGACCCAGTTTCCCCAGTATGCCGTTTCAGGTGCTTTGGCAGCTATTCCTTTTTATAATGGCATGACTGATCTGACGGACCGCAATATTTCCTATTATTCAAATGCGGCTTATACATTTTTAGACCGGTATACGCTGTCGGCCAGTGCCAGACTGGACCGAAGTAACTTGTTCGGGGTAAAAACGAATCAGCAGGGAGTGCCGCTGTATTCAGCGGGGCTTGCCTGGAACGTGGATAAGGAAGCCTTTTATCGTCTGGACTGGTTGCCCTATTTAAAAATGAGGCTGACTTACGGTTATAACGGTAATGTGAACAAAAACCTTTCGGCCTTTACCACGGCGCTGTACCTCACGGGCAATCCTATCAATACCGCATATGCGCAGGTCATCAATCCGCCAAACCCCGAGCTGAGGTGGGAGCGGGTACGCATGATCAATCTGGGAGTCGATTTCACCACCAGGGATAACCGGATCAGCGGCACTGTGGAGCCTTACCTGAAGCGGGGCCTGGACCTGATCGGGGATATCGCCTTTGCGCCGTCAACGGGCATCACCACGTTCAGAGGCAATACGGCGAATACCCGTGGCTCGGGCATTGACATCAGTCTGAACAGTCGGAATGTGGTAGGTAGATTTGGTTGGCAGACTAGTTTCTTTTTTAGTCATATCAGAGATAAGGTGGTGGATTATGCGCTGCAGCAGCCGGCTGTCCGGTATGCGCAGTTATCTGATACGGAAGTCTACCCTTTGGAAGGAAAGCCCTTTTATGCGGTATACAGTTATGCTTTTGCAGGGCTTGATCCCCAGAATGGTGACCCACAGGGTTATCTGGGCGGAAAAATAAGTAAGGATTATAACCAGTTATTAAATTCAATAAGGGCGGATCAGCTGATCTATGCCGGTCCGGCTAGGCCGGTTAGTTACGGGGCTTTGCGTAATACGTTTACCTATGGGCAGTTTTCCCTTTCTGCCAACATCAGCTATCGGCTGGGTTACTATTTCAGGCGGCCCGGTGTGATTTACTCGGGTATACTTTCCGGACAGGGCTATTATCAGGGGCGTTATGGTGAGCGTTGGCAGAAGCCGGGAGATGAACTGATCACTTCCGTACCATCAATGCCGGCAGCCATCAATTCGGCAAGGGATGATTTTTATAATTTTTCCACCGCCACGGTAGAAAAGGCTGATCACATCCGGCTGCAGGATATCAGTCTGTCTTATGATTTTGGGAAGAGCCTGTTACAGCGGCTGTCGCTTAGCAAACTGCAGGTCTATCTCTATGCCAATAATCTGGGGGGCATCTGGAAATCAACTAAAACGCGTTTTGACCCGGATTACTCCGTTGCTGACTACTTGCCCGTACGTACGGTTGCAGTAGGGATCAAAGCTGATTTTTAAATGGATATCAATAAAACAGAAATACGATGAAACGATTATTCTTGCCTTTTTGCCTTTTGGTGGCCGGCCTTTTTTTGAGTGCCTGCCAAAAGGAGTTTCTGGATAAAAAGCCGGATAAGGGCTTGCTTATTCCAACAACCCTTGACGATTATAATGCCCTGATGGATAACCTGACGATTTTCAACATCAGTCCGGCCCTGCAGGAAATTTCAGCGGATGATTTTTACGCCACAGATGCGGCATTTGCCGGACTGGCTACTGCTGTCCAGAAGAACAGTTACCTGTGGGCCGGGGATCTTTATCAGAATGAACCCTGTTCAGACTGGAACTTTCCCTATCAGCAGGTATTTTATGCCAATATCATATTAGATGGGCTTGCGAATCGGGAAGATGGGAATGGATCGTTGACCGACCGGAATACGGTTAAGGGAAGTGCACTTTTTCACCGCGCATTTGCTTTTTATAACCTGGTTCAACTGTTTTCGAAGGCTTATGATAAGCGCACGTCCGGGACGGATATAGGAATACCTTTGCGCCTGACTGCGGATGTGAATGCAAAGGTGGGCAGGGCTTCGGTGCAGCAGGTTTACGATCAGCTGGTAGGGGATTTGCTGGAGGCCCTGCAGTTATTGCCCGTGCAAACGCGGTTTAAAAGCCGTCCTTCTCAAGCGGCTGCGAATGCACTTTTGGCCAGGGTGTACCTGAGCATGGAAAATTATGGACTGGCGGATCAGTACGCCGCAGCTGCGCTGGTGCTAAACCATTCGCTACTGGATTACAGTACAATAAGTGTTGTGGCAACCAATCCGTTTCCTTCTTCTCCGGCAGCCGACAATCCGGAAGTCATCTTTTATGATAAGCTAATCCCATACGGATTTACCTCTTCTACCAGGACAACGGTAGCAGACGAACTTTACCAGCTTTATGCAGAAAAGGATCTGAGGAAAAGCATTTTCTTTGCGGGTACCGTGCCTTTTTATTACAAAGGTCGTTACGGAAGCTCACGCCTGCAGTTGTTTGGTGGCCTGGCTGTGGATGAATTGTATCTGATCCGCGCGGAGTCACTGGCGAGGACGGGGAGTTTCGCCGTGGCCATGAAAGAACTGAATACCCTGCTGATCACGCGCTGGGCCAAGGGGAGCTTTCAGCCGCTAAACGCCAGTACCGCAGACGAGGCATTGAAGATGATCCTGATGGAAAGACGTAAGGAGCTTGTATTCCGCGGACTTCGGTGGGGAGATTTAAAGCGGTTGAATAAAGATCCGCGTTTTGCAAAACCGATCGTCCGGACGGTATCAGGACAGGTATATACCTTAATCCCGGGAGATAAACGTTATGTGCTGCCTATCCCGGCGGATGAGATAGTGGCGAGTGGTATTACGCAAAATGAGCGGTAAACAAAAAAGCAACCGACAGGGCCGGTTGCTGGTTCAAAGGGTTAATCAGCTGCTACTGTGCAAATGCACCAAGTTCCTGAGAAAGGTATCCGTCCGGATTGATGTTGGGATTCTGTCCTTCAGGATAAGTGCGGGTACAAACCTGGTTGGCGGGTGCGCATTCATAATGCTCGGTTACTGGCTCATAAGAGGTGCCATTGAAACCCCATTTAACATTCGCCTTTTGCGCAGTAGACGCTACTGCTACGCCTGTTCCAAGTAGGAATGCGATAGCAGCAAAGTTTAATTTGATCCTTTTCATAGGAAACGAATGCTTTATTAGATCAAAAAACATTCAGAAAAACTTTAGTGAATAAATGATGCCTACTCTTTTCGCAGGTTTTCGGCTTTCCCTGTTTGGTCTTTGGTGATGTTGATTTTATAGAATTTGTTATCAGTTGTGGAAATGAATAAGGCAGTCAGGCTGAGGATCAAAAAGATGCTGTTGAAGATCAGGTGTGCCGTCCAGCCCATTTGACTGAGGATACCGCCGCAGGAGCAGGGGATCCTGTCCCAGAAATGCAGCATCACCATGGCAATATAGGCGGTGAAGGTGAGCATAAAGGCTGATGATATTAGCAAGCCGGTTATCAGGGTCCGTTTGAAGCATAACAGGAGTGCGGTGATGATTTCTGCGGGGATCAAGAAATATAGTAGAAAATCAGCCAGCCAGCCGGGAAAAGACTGGTTGTGGAGCTGTTGGTCAAATGCTGAAAAGGTAAAGAGTTTGCTGAGTGCAGCATAGGTGAACAGCAATACGAGCAGTGGGGGAACGGTGGTTTTGAAAAATGCTTTCATGGTGAACGGGTTGATGAAACAAATTAACGGGGAATAGAAAAGTCAAAACAGTATGAGTGGGGTATGATACCCTTTTTAAGCGATGAAGAAATGAATGAAAGTGAGCCAACGGTTTACCGGTTTTTACCGGAGTTGTTCTTGAGGGCGCCTTATTATAGCTTTACGGGTTATGACCTTTCGCGCCTGCCGGAGGTATTGCAGGAACAGGCTTTCCGGAATGCCGTTTTTCTGGCCAGCGTGGAGTTTTATGCCTTGCTGGAGAAAAAGGGGTTTGATTTTGATCAGCTGTCTGAGAAGGAAAGGCATACGTTGTACAAGTATTACAACCGGATGTGTTTCCGGCCAACCCCTTTTGGCAGCTTTTCCTCCTTTACTTTGCTGGCTTGGGGCATTGGCAGCCAGGTCAGGCTGGGCGGCGGTGCGGAGGCTGTTCTTCATCTGTTGCCCGACCAGGCTTTGTTGAGTCAATTGAAGAAAAAGGCAGGGGTTGGTCTTTCGGAAAGGTTGGTGGTTAATCCTGCGCTATACCGCTTCCAGGATGCTTTCCGCTATACCAGGTCAGCGCTGGATGACAAGGGCCGGTTCAGCTTTTCATTGGAAGGCATAGCAGCGGTTAGGTTCAATGTGTGGTTGTTTTCGTTTTTATGGTCGAACAGGGTTGCCGGGAATGAGGTTGGCAAGTGGATCATGGAGCATGCTGAATGTTCAGCTGATGAGGCGGAGGCATACATCCGGTTCCTGCTGGATGCGGGTGCGGTATTTGATGCGGCGCAGGGCAGTGTGATCCGTGATGAGGTTGTGGAAAACCTGCGGGGCTTTCCGGATTGGAGTGCTTTCTGGAAAACGCATGGGAGGTTTTCAGTGTCGGAAGCAGTTTCACTTTCTGCGCTGGCGGGGGATATTCCTGGTCTTTTGGGCGGTCATCGCGCTTTTACCGGCCAGTCCTTTTATGCGGCGCTGGAGAGGGAACACATTGGGGGAGGACCGGGTCGTGCGGAGCAGGCCGAACTGTCTAAAGCTGTACGGGTACTGCAGTTATTATCAAACACGGCGCGTCCGGCGGATCTGTTGCGTTTTATCGCTGATTTCCGTTCACGGTTTGATCAGGAAAAAGTGCCTTTGCTGCTGGCGCTGGATCCTGACGGGGGGCTGCATTACGGGGATATGGAACCGGCTATGCCGGACCAGGATATCCTGGAAAACATTCCCTTTCCTGAACCTGAAGATTCAGATAACACGCTTGGATGGCGTGCTGTTCAACAGTTTGTCTTCAGGCTTTGGGTGGGGGATACGCTACGCGATCCCTGGGCCCCGCTGCAGATCAGCGAAGCGGATGTGAACGGACTGGAAAAGGGGCACAGTGCGGTTTTGCCTTTGCCCCAAACGCAGGCGCTGCTGTACCGTTCAACCGGTGAGCACCTGATCCTGGAAAGTTCGGGCGGGGTAACTGCCACTTCGCTGATCGGAAGGTTTTCGGGTTTTAGTGAAGGGGTGCACCGGTTTTGTAATGCACTGGCTGAAATGGAGGCTGCGGCAAACCCTGGGGTTGTTTTTGCGGACATTGCCCAGCTGTCTGATTTACATGTAGATAATATCAATCGCCGCAGGGCCATCTATCCATATGAAATACCGCTGAACGTTTTTTCGGCACAGGCGGATGAAAAACGGATACTTCCCGGCGAGCTTGTGCTTTCTCTGCGAGGGGATGAGCTGATCCTCGAGTCGACCAGGTTAAAGAAAAGGGTTATTCCACGCCTGGCTACTGCCTATAATTTCCGGAATAACCATTCGCCGGTTTTCAGGCTGTTGTGTGATCTGCAATACCAGGGGGTACAGGCGGGACTTTCTTTTAGCCTGGAAAGTTTTTTTCCAGGCCTGGCATTTTATCCGCGGGTCTGTTATGGAAAGGTAATCCTTTGTCTGGCCAAATGGAACTTTAAGGAAGCTGATTTTGCACCTTTATTGGCAGGGGATGAAGCGGATCGGATGAGTGCCTTGGATGGTTTTCGCAGCAGAAACCACTTGCCGCGCCAAATCACTTTGGGGGCGACCGATCAGCAGCTGGTTTTTGACTTGGCAAATGCTGCTGAAGCAACATTCTTTCTGCAGTGTATCCAGGGTTTAAAGCGGATCACGCTCCAGGAATATTTATGGCCTGACCGGTCTGTCCTTTCGGGCAAGAAACCGGTTGCGGGGCAGATGATTGCTTTTCTTGCACATGATAAGCAGGTGTTTAAGGCTTCGAAAGCGGATGGTATTTTGGTTGATGGTAAAGCGCAACGTGATTTTTTGATGGGGAGCGATTGGCTATACCTTAAAATTTTCTGTATTCCGCGCGCTTCGGATGAAATCCTGGCCAAAGTTGTTTTTCCGTTTGTCAAACATTACGGAAAGCGGATCAAAAATTGGTTTTTTATCCGTTACCATGATAAAGGTTATCATCTGCGCCTGCGAATACAGGCGGAAGAAGCTGATCTGGGCGGTTTGCTGGTGGCCTTTCGGAAGAAAATTGAATCGTCGGGGCATGATAAACTGATACGGGATTTTCAGGGGGATACGTACAGGAGGGAAATAGAACGTTATGGAGCCGATCTCATTTCTGATGTTGAGGAGCTTTTCTGTGCCGGGAGCCTTTTTGCCGTCCAGATGTTAAGGCTAAGGGATAATGGAACATTCCAGCTTAACGAATTCGATGTGGCCGTATTTACGGCCACGCACATGATCGCTTGCTTCTTCCCTGATCGGGCAGGTGCGCTGGATTATATTACAAAGGTGAGGGATCAGTTTATGGCAGAGTTTAAGGCGGATAAACCGCTCAGGTTGGCTATGGACGAGCAGTATCGAAGTAAGAAGTCAACGATAGCGGATTTGCTGGAAGATAAAGGATTGGTAGAACTTCTTTCTCCGGTTTTGAGGCAAATGACAGTGTTGCAGGGTCTTACAAAAGCTTATTCCATTGATAGGAAAAAGGAGCTTTTAGCAGATTTGGTGCATATGCAAATGAACAGGACTTTTTCGGTTAAACAAAGACAGCAGGAGTTGCTGGTTTATTATTGCCTGCAAAAATATATGAGCTCAAGTATGGCCCGCAAAAAATCCCGGGTTTAATGATTGCTCCGGTCTCTTTTACTGATCAGTAAGGCCGGTTGGACCTTTTCCCGGAAGGTGGAACGGTAAGTCACGCCGATTGGAATGGTTTCCCCGCCTGTTAGTCTGAGCTGGCCATATTCCAGGGATTGGATCACGGCGTGGTTAACAATATAGGACTGGTGTATCCTGGAGAAATTGTCGGCAGGCAGTTTGGTCAGGACTTCTGCCAAAGTGAGGTAAGTGGTGACCTGTTCATCGCTCATATGGATAATGATGTAGTTGCCGATGTTTTCGATGTAACGGATAGCCTCAATGGTGATCCGGTTGAATTTCCCTTTAATATTGCTTTTCACAAAAAAGAAGGGGCTAGGGGCGATCTGACCGGTTTGACTGATGAGGTTTGAACGGACTTTGGTAACCGCCTTTAAAAACCTGGTGTAATGGATAGGTTTGAGCAGGTAATCTACCGCATCTTTTTCAAATGCTTCCGGTGCGTACTCGCGGTAGGAAGTGGTAAAAATAATGTTGGAGGCTGAACCGATCAGGTCTGCGACGTCCAGGCCATTCAGTTGGGGCATATCGACATCTAAAAGGATGATGTTAGGTGTGGGGACTTGGCACAGTTCTTCCAGCGCCACTAGCGGGTTTGTGGAGCTGCCAACAAGTTTAAGGCCTGGCGTTTGGTTGACATATTTATCCAGTACCTCAATCGAATGGTATTCATCGTCAATAATATAACAGTTCAGATTCATAATTTCAGGGTTAAAGTAAGTTCGTGAAATTCACCGGCTTCGTTGATCTGAAGGGTGTAGTTGTTCTTATAGAATGTATCCAGGCGGAGCCTGATGTTCTGGAGACCCAGTGCCTTTCGCTGGCGCGCCTGTCCGTTCTTTGCTTTCTTTAAATTCCGGCTGTAGAAAGTTAATTTTCCTGTCTCATCCGTAAACAGTTTAAGTGAAGCCGGAGCGTTGGGATCGGTTAAATTACCGTGTTTGAATATATTTTCAGTTAGGGTGAGTAAGATTAAAGGGATGATTTTGTAGTCTCTGAGGTCGTTGCCAAGTTCTACACTAATGTGCAAAGGTTCTTTAAAACGGTAGCGGTTAATGGCCACCAGGTTTTCGATCTGCTCAACTTCTCTGCTCAATTTTATTTTTCCGTCGGGCCCTGCTTCTTCCAGGCTAAACCGCATGATCTCTGACAGCAGCCATATACAGTGGGCTGCATCTTCGGAGTATTTTTGTGTGCTGTTGTAGACGAAGTTAAGTGCATTGAAGAGCATGTGCGGGTTGATCTGTTGTTGCAGGTAGGCATTTTGAGATTTAGTCAGTTGTGTTTCTAACTTTGCTTTCTCTTTTTCTATAATTAATTGCCGCTTTTCAGCTTCCAACACTTGCCTCTTATACCTGGCATTATATTTTGACAAACAGTAAAAAATAGCCAGCAGAGTGAAATATACAGCCCGGGTAATATTTCTTGGGAAAAACTTTTGGATAAATATAAAAGTATTGTGATGAGAAGGTTGAGGGTTTCCCAATAAATAATCAGCAAAGCCTTTCAAGATTAGGTAAAAAACAAGTACTCCCAAATATGCTAAGAAACCTCTGATGTAGTTAATCCTAGCCCCTTTTAAAGTATAGTTTAATACGTTGAGGCAGGCATAAAACAGCGCAATATTTATGCTATAAAATACGACATATATAAGCGGACTTTCCAATGATTCGATTTGATAGTATATTATAGTTAACTCATAAACTATAAAAAGCATCCAAAATGAAGTATGGATTATGATTGTCTTTCGAGTTAGCGGACTGAATTTTAAAGCTATCAAATTTATCATCACATCTAATGTTTTACCTACGAATTAGCTCGAATCTGTAATAAACTATACAATTATTCCATAGACTCTTAATTTAACACTAAATATTAAAATTATGATGAAATCAATGAAACTTCCGAGAAAAAACACGCAAATTATTGCACAGTACAAATCTTTGAACAAGGGTAGTAAAAGACCAGAGACAGACACTACTACGATGACAACTACAATCATTTCAAGTTCCCATATTTTCAACCAATAGATTGAAAATATGACTGACGCACCAGGAAAATCTCAGCCATGATTAAAAATGAACTCAAGGACATTGAAGAAATATTAATTGAGCAAATCTATTCCGACAGCAATACAACTGCCCAAACTGATCTTAAAATTCGGTTTGGGCAAATTTATCAAGCATGGGAAGAGGTATTATTTTCCAATATGCCGGAGAACAGCCTGGTGCGTTATTTTCATTATCATCTCGATGTGATATCGAATGTCTCTGATCAGGTATCTCATTTCCCAAATCCGGGACCATATTTCAGTCCTCAAGATGAACCTTTAGCGCTGGTCGATCATCTTCAAAAATACTATTGTAAATATTTCAATGAGGATGCCATTGCGCCGCTAAGGTATCATAAACGATTGGTTTCTCAACTCAGTGATGATATTAGTGCTGTTCAGGAACGGCTGCAATCAGGAGGCATTAATCCTGGGTTAACTGCCTGTCTTTCCAGGTGGTTCCGCCTGATGTCTGATCCTATCGGGACGGTGAGGTTCAGCTTCCGTTCATTGCATTACTTCAGGTACCTCATCAATCAGCTTTCAGAACTTGATGCTTTATCGACGGCAGGGGAGACGTCTTTGGTTGCTTTACTGGTCCGTTCGAATTTCAATCATCTTTCTTTTTTTGTTTATGTCCAGGATCGTATTCGAAATGCTGCTGAATGCCTTGGTGACAGAGGCGAAAGGCTGGATTATTTAATTGAGCAGAAAGGGTTGATAATGTCATTACCTGAGGTGAAAAATTGGGTGTATGATTCCTCCTGGCCTTCGATAAAAACAATGCTAACGGATTGGTTGCAGGAAGAGGTTTTGCTCGAAGAGAAATCTTTGGCTAATCGCGATGAAGTGGCTGTTCCCAAGATACCACTGGAAATGTCGGTAGCACACTTGTCCTGCCTGATTAAGTTATTGTATGAAGAGAGTGTTTTCGCCACGCAGAATCTTCAATTCATTTTTAAAAGTATTGCGGGTCATTATCAGAGTAAAAGACAGGCGGTGATTTCTCCCGGTAGCCTCAGTAAAGAGTTTTATAGTATTGATCAACATACTGCGGCGCGTGTGCGGGATCTGTTACAGCGTATGGTTCAGCGAATCAACCGCAACTTTTTTCCTATGGTTTTTGCAATAAATGCAGCAATCCTTTCTTATCTAAATAGCTACTGAGTTCTCCCAGCCAACTGTAGTTAAATCCTTCTTTTTTGATCAGTTGTTCAGGCGGAATCGCAGTGATGTCTGTAAGTTTAGTGAAATTCATGGATTCACAAACTTTGCAAAAACCGGGGCTGAATCCGAGTTGGTTGATAGGGGTCTGTAATAATTCCTGGTTCTCCATATATCTTTGAATAGTTGCGGTGCTATAAAGATAGATATATGTTTCTAATAAGATGTATCTAATAAGATGTTTCTTTATAAGAGTACCTCTCGCGCATCATTTTGGTTTACTTTACATTATGAGTAAAGCCAAAAACGAAGAGGATAGCGAGCATATTAAGGAAGTTTTGAAATTGGTTGGTGCGAGGATTCGGTCCTTAAGGGAGGCGAAAGGGGAAAGGAACTATGAAAAATTCGCCTTTAAACATGATCTTAACCGTACGCAGCTTTGGCGTTACGAAAACGGAGAGGATCTGTATTTTTCCTCCTTGCTCAAGGTATTATCTGCATTGGATATCACGCTTGCAGAATTTTTTGGGGATGGGTTTGATGAACCTGCGCAGTAAGATTAGTTGTTGAATTAGTATAGGGTGTCAAAATCGCCTGAATTCGTTTACCGTTGCGACAATTACAGCTTTCAAATAAAAGATTCAGTCGATGGATCGTAATTCTGATCAACCACTTAAAAAGAACCATCAAAAGTGGTATAATAAAATTTAAGGCATATCCAGATTGCATATGTCCACCGACTTACAAGTGCTCTTTTCATAGATCACCAAATCGACGGGATTTTGCTGCTATAAAATTTCAGGTGTTTCAAATTTTTAGTTATTCTTTTGAAAGTATGGTAAGGAAAACTTTTCATGATGTTTAATCATTTGCCACCATTCCCAAAAGCGCCAGGGTTTTATTGTAAAAGTCCGGTAAAGGGTAGGGTTCTTTTCCGGGTTTAGTCTTTGAAACCGTTCAAATCTTATTTTCCCCACCTCGTAATCCATTCCTTTACCTGGCTGTTCAGTGTAAATAAAGCTGCCATCCTGATTTTGATAGCTATAACTTTCTTGTAAGAAATAACTGATGGGGGGTAAGTTGCTAATGGCAATAATTGAAAGAGCGGTGATTATCCAAATTTTAGTTCTCTTTTTCATGTTATTTTATTTTACAAGGTCCTTTACTGCCGGGAACACGGCCGCCTCCCTCATTGATGTCTAAATTAGGGTTTTTTGCTTTCTGTTCTCGCAAAGCATTTGCCATTCCAGCTGGTGTTTTACCGAAGCCCATCCCGATCACTCCGGTTGGATCCGGAATTGGAAGACCACCAGCTTGTCCAGCTCCATATACGAAGGCTGAACAGTTGTAGTCAGTAAAATGGTAATTTTTTGTCGGGTTACTCACAAAGTCAACAACTTTCTTAAAGCTATCAGCAGTTACATAATATGTTGCATTCATGTTATATTCCATATCACCGTTATCAATGATTTGTGATGTTGAAGATAGCTTATCCAGACCTGTTCCTGTGGGATAGAAACCTACTGTTTGTGTGATTGTTGTGTTGCCGCTGGTTTTACTCAACGATATGGCTACATGGCCGAAGCTATTGGCACCGACATTGAATGCGGTTCCTGGTTGAGGTTCTACAACATATACTCTTATGACAAATGCTGCATTTGCACTGGGAATATTGGAGAAACATTCCATCATTTCCTTTGGATTGACTGCGTTTTTTTCTTCTCCGGGGAGGTTGGATGGGGCAGGGGCTGATGAGGTTCCGGAGTTTCCGCCCCCGCCGTCTCCTGGTGATGCGCCTGGATCATTAGCACCTACGCCATCATAGTATCCATCGCCTCCGTCGCTAAAGTAAGTCGTTGAACAGACTTGAGTCGAATGGACTGTTAAATCTCCCTGGGCATCAATATAGCTCTCCTGGGTCCACGCGCAGGTTTCGACGGCCATGAGTTTCATAACTTTTCCCTGTGCGCCGTTAAATGGGTTGAGGTCTTTCAGGCCTTGGTTTAATGGTCCGGTCTGTTGCGTTTTCGGGAACTGCCGGATTTTGCCTACTGCTTTTCCCTCGCTGTATAGCCTGCCGCCGGTCAGGTTATAGTTGAGGTCATATTCGAACACCCTTCCCGTGAAATCGGAATTGCTTGCTTTACGTTGTTTTTGCAGGTAAATAGCATCTGGAATAATCTCTAATATTTTTGCTTCAGGCTTTTGGCTTTTTTTATTCCTTAGGATGACCAGTTCGCGATAACCTTGTTTATAGCCTTGAAAAATGGGCTGCCCTGAGAGGGGAATCGTGAATTTATTTCCATTTTGTATAGTGGTGGTTCTTGCCAGTTCCCAGTCGACATTGATTTCGGACAGGGCGGTACTACTATCGGGATTGGTCTGGGAGATAAACTGCTTTGCATCTGCGAGGGTAAGTGAAACGTTATGGTCTGGGTTTGCTGGTGAATCATGGTTTATCCGCTCCTTGCGGCATGCGGATACCATCAAAATGAGGATGATAGAAAATTTGATGTGTGTGTTCATAGCGTTGATTATAGTTTATAAATGGGGTTGAGATTTTTTAAATTTCGTGCCTGCTGGTACCGTTGGAGTTTTTCACGTTTGATCCTGCTTAATGTTTCGCGGCTGATGCCGAGGTAGGAGGCGATGTTGATCTGACTGGTCTGCTGCTCGATATCGGGATGGTACTCCAGCAACTTTTCATAGCGTAGTTTGGGGGTCTGGGTACGCAGGAAAATTGCCCGCTCTTCGCTCATAATGTAATATTTCTGCATGACAATCCTGCCCAGCAGGTTGCCCTGTGGAAAATCCGCATAGTAGGCGTTTAGCTGTTGCCAGCTGATGGACTGCAGTTTGCAGTCCTGAAGGACTTCGATATACTCATGGGCAGGTTGTTGGGTAAAGAAGCTATATACGGAGATCATCAGGTCACTTTTCCCCATGAACCAGGTGGTGCAGGCTTTCCCATTCTCATCAATGAAAAATGCACGTAGAAAACCGCTTCTGATAAAATATAATCGCCTGGCGGTTTCCCCGGGCCGGAGCAGCAAGTGTTTGCGGTTAAAGGTTTCGGTAATGGCCTCCTGGTTTACCCTGGACTGTAGGGGCGCGGGAAGGGGAACGATAAAGCTCAGTGTATCGAGCAAATCGGCTTCTTCGGTAGGTCTTTTTTGCATGGCTTGTCGATTGTATCACAAATCAACTTTTCGGCGTGCTTACCTGTTAATGGTGTCCTGTCGGAAGGATATAGTTTGCTAACGTAATTTTTTTGTATTTATTGTGTGCATTGTGTTGAAGTTCCTTTTTTCGACATTAACATTAATTCATGAAGATTAAAAAAGATTCTTTAAAATAGATTTTAAGGTCGATTATGGAATGTGTGTATAAATTTTTAATTTGTATGAAAATCTTTCAATGAAAAAATCAACACCATACGACCAATTGTTTTCAGTATTCGAAAAGATGGGGGAGCTGTCCACGGCATTGAAAGAAGCTATCGTTGAGCAGAGTAAGATCATGAGTTTGGATAAGAACCAAAAGGTTTTAAGTGAAGGAGAAAAAAGTGATCGTATTTATTTCATTGTGAGTGGTGCTGTTAGGGTGTTTTACCTCAACAATGAGGGCGTTGAAACGAACACATGGTTTTTATTTGAAAATGAACTGGTTATTTCAGTATATAGCTTTTTCACTTCACAGCCTAGTTTTGAATATATTGAGACGTTGGAGGATAGTATTTTTATTGTTCTCAGGAAGGATAAACTGGATTGGCTTTATGAGCATTTCGTTGAATTTAATGTGATTGGAAGAAGGCTTACGGAATTATACTATATACGTAATGAAGCGCAGGCAAATTCGCTGCGTATGTTTTCCGCTAAACAACGTTATGAGCAGTTGATTCAAAACCAACCCCAACTTTTGAACCGAATTTCTCTGAGCCATATCTCTTCCTATTTGGGTATCAGCAGAGAAACTTTAAGTCGGATAAGAAAAAAGTAAGCGTTTTCATTTTGTGACTTTTGTCAAAAAATCTCAAATAGTGATCTGATATATTTGGAGTGTAACTTAATATACTAAGGGATACTTTCTTAGAAGCAAACTTACTTATTCAAAACTACCAAATTAACACTATTAGATATTTAAAATGACGCAAACTTTAACCTCAATCGAACGATTTTATCGTTATTATTTATTGCTTATCGCAGTTGTTGCCATTTCGTGCAAAAAAGAAGCCGGTCTTGTTAACCTTCCTCCACCCGATCAATCAACCTCCCCTTTTGTCAAGGAACTTTATGCACAATGGGTCAGTTACGCCAAAGAACACCCGGATGAAGCTTCATTAAAGCCAAATGAAAAATTGGATTGGAAGAAAATCATACTTAGGATTTCATCCGATACCAGACGAAGTATCAATTACTATGTACCGATTCTAAATGACAACCAACCTTGCAACAAAGCCTTGGAATTATCCTTCGGGGCCGAAAAAAACATTTTTCAGGCTGCCGTGAGGACTTATTTAGCGCCATCTGCTACGGCTGGCAGCTCTTCAGAAGCGCGTAGATTACAAACCATACTTTACAATTTCTCGGTAATGGGCCTGAACATACCTAAAGCGGCGATTGATCGGGAAAAGAAGATCCAAGAAGAGATAAAACAAAAGAATATAGCGTCGGTAAAAAAACAAAAGATTTCGCTTGCGATGAAGGATAGAGCTATATTGTCGGTAACGCAATCCTCCAGGGAGTGCGAGACCACAGTAAACTTTGACTTCTATTATATATTTACTTATAATTCACCATATTCTGGCTACGATGTTCAAATTGCTAATTATTTCAGAAATGAGGTGTTATCATATATGAAATATGGGATGTATTTAGATTATGATGTGCCGACGTATGGAGGCCAAAATGAGCTGACTTTTTATAACATATCAGACAATAATCAACTAGGAAATATGATCCGTGCGGCACTTGATCATGGAGCATTTGCTACCCAATCAAATTATAATTTAATAGATTCCTATATAAGCTCTTATTATTATGACGTGCTTCATTCTACATGCGGAAGCACTGGTGGCGGTGGTGGCCCTAGTACAGGGGGTGTCAATGCACAAGATCCTGGTGATAGCTATGAAGTTGAGTCGTTTAACGATGGCATAGATTTGGCAGAAAAGTTGGATTGCTTTAATAGCGTACCCGACAATTCGAACACCATTTACACCGCAAAGATATGCGCAGATTTACCAGATAATTCAGAACCACTTGCATTAATTGGACCCGATAGAGTTGGTCACGCTTTCATTACTTTAACTAAAACTAATGGCGCTAATTCTATAACGGAAACTTTTGGATTTTATCCTCAAAGGGGATACAAAAGTCTATCAACGCTGTATGTAGATAGTCAGATTGAGGATGACGGAGCAACACATCATGAGTATAATGGCAGCTATGCGGTAAATATAGGTCGCTTGGATTTTGAAAGAGCGATAAGCGCCGCTAAAACATATTCCACGTTGAAATATAATATTAATAGTTTTAACTGCACCGACTATGCCCTGACTGTTTTTAATGCCGGTTTAAGTAACAGTAATCAAGTATACGTTCCTGATTGGCAGCCTCTTACGCATAATTATGGTAAGACGCCAAGTGGATTGTATAAAAAAATAAAAGAAATGAAAGATGCTGGCAAAAGTGGAACATCCGTTTCGGATGGCAATGCTCCCAGTTCCTCAAGCTGTAATTGATCACAAAATTACAAAACCATTGAATTTAAATAGTCAAGATAAATTTATTTATAGATGAAAAAGAAGTATATTTTTATAATATTCACCGGTACAATTATGATTCTAAGCAATATTCCGCCAGTGAGCTATTTATTCGACTATGCTTTAGATGAAAAGCATTATAGATACAGTAATGCTTCAGGAAATTTCAACGTGACCGACAGAAGTGGCAATAATATCATTGGGATAAAAGAATCATTTAAAGAGTATGTGAAAAGCAATAGGGTCAAGGAAACAGATACTGTTTTATATCGAACTTTTTGGAAGAATCCTATCGCTTTTTGGCGTTGGCATACCTATTTCAACAGTAAAGATGAAAGGTATAAACTGCCGTTTAAAAACTAATTAACGGCGTTCGTTTGATATTTAATCACTATTGCCAGGTAAAACCTAGAAAGTGTGGTGCTAGCGTCAAACTTTCTAGGTTACCTATCTGAACAATTTTGATCCTGGCATCTCTACTCCCAAATACATTCAGGTGGTTATGTGTATTTCGGAAATACTATTCATCCCAGTACGTTCCAAACTGTTCAGTAACACTATGGATTTGTAGTCTGACGTCTACCGCACAGATCCTCTCAGAGAACACAAGATTATGTTGCCCTCTGTAACGCCTTCATCAGTAATTCTTAAAGAAGGCTCCTTTTGCTTAGCAGAAGCCCTTACGAGCTCCCAAAAGTACCCAATGGATAGCAGCCTTAAAATAGATAAACTGTCTAAGTTTGATGTTCTTTTAAAGCGGTGTTTCCTCAATCAAGAATCGATTTCGCTTACCAAACATACTTTGTTTCAGACCACGTCTTGATAGCTTTAAATTCGCTTAAAATCAGCCGACTGAACGCTGTGTAGCGAAAATCAATGCCAGTTTGCGACGTTAGATGTGGCCAGTTTGCAAAAAGCAGTGGCTATTTTTCGAATAATCTGCAATCATCTATTCAAATTTACGCTGAATTACTATTTTTTCGCTGAGATTTAAGAATTCTGTGTTTGCTGTTTTTGTGTCTGGTGACACATTTCGAGTTCTCTTCTTCTGATTCTGCTGAGCGTTTCGCGGCTGATGCGGGGGTAGGAGGCGGTCTTTTGTTGGGTGGTCTGCTGTTCGATTTCGGGGTGGTATTGAAGCAGCAGGTCATAGTGGTGTTCGGGTCTTTGGGTGCGTAGCGGGATGGTGCTTCCTGCACTGAGGATGTAATACCTCTTGATGAGGATCCTGGCGAGCAGGTTGGCTTCTCTAATTCTGCATAGTAGGCGTTGAGTTGGAGCCAGGTGAGGGACTGTACGATGCTGTCTTGGAGCACTTCGATGTACTCCTGGGCGGGTTGTGGGGCGAAAAAGCTGGTTACTGAGATCATCAGGTCGCCTTTGCCCCTGAACCAGGTGGTGCATTCTTTTCCGTCTTCGTCGATGAAGTAGGTACGCATGAATCCGCTGCGGATAAAGTAGAGGCGGCGCGCGGTTTCGCCGGGTGTTAAAAGGAGTTTTTTGCGTTCGAATGTTTCAATCAGGCTTTCTTCTTTTACCCGGTTTTGCATGGGGGTGGGAAGGGGATAATGAAGCTTAGTGTTTCCAGTAGGTCGGCTTCGGGGTAGTTAATTGGGACATGTTGATCGATTGTGTCACAGATCAACCAAAGTTTTTTTCAAACGGGGTAATATTGTCCTGTCGGAACGGGGGCCATTTTATAACGGGTTGTGGAGGGTTTTAGTATAGGTGGTGCTGTTCTGATCGGGTTAATGCTTTCTGCTTATGGTTTGGCTCGGTAAATAAGGGTGAGAAGTAAAGATGATGACCTAGAGGTATGGGCTAATGGGAATTTATCATCCTGACCTGAGGTTACTCTTTTTGTATCAGCTATCTACTATATACCATAATCAGATTTTTTTTCTGACTTTAACGGAAACCGGTATGGAAAAACTTAATGCAATCCTGGATGTCCTGGTGAAAATTTATGAGATCATGCATTTGATTTATTCGAAGTCTTATGGTAATCTTACGCTGCCCGAAGACCAGATGCTGACCCGGCAGGAGGTAATGGATTACCTCGGAATCAGTGAAAGTACTTATAAGAGGAAGGTGAGTAAAGGGATTTTAAAGCCTAGTAAAATGCCTGGTGGGGATAGGTTTTATAAGAGTGAGCTAAAGGATGAATTTCTGGAGAGCAAGCGTAGGGGAAGGATCTAAAGGAATGCTCCAGACAAACTAATCACCATTTGGCGTTAATCTATTAGTGAATAGGATAGCGCTGATGTAATGGTGTGGTGTTATTACCGCAATTTTTGGTGATGTTGATTTTTATGCCGGATAATTTGTAATTATCTTTACCTCAAAGATGAAAAGCGAGCAGATACGGGAAACCTTCGGAAATATTGATATTTATTTATTTGACCAGTTGTTAAAAGGTACTTATGATGGGTGCGAAACTGTTTTGGATGCTGGATGTGGTACAGGAAGAAACCTGCTTTACTTTCTGAAAAGTGGGGTGCAGGTTTATGGGGTAGATCTAAATCCTGAAGCTATTGTGGAGCTTAAAAACCTGGCAGGCGCCTTTTCCCATATCAATCCCGATGAAAACTTCAGGGTAGCGGCGGTAGAACAGTTGCCTTTTGAAGAGGGAAGTTTCGATCTGGTTGTCAGTTCTGCTGTTCTCCACTTTGCAGAAAATCTGGAACATTTTGAAGCGATGTTAAGCGCTATGTGGCGTGTACTAAAACCAGGTGGATATTTTTTCTGTCGCCTGGCTTCAGAAATCGGTATTGAATCACTGATGCGCTTTATCGGAAATGGCAGGTATATTCTTCCAGACGGATCAGAGCGCTTCTTGGTTAACCAGGAAATGCTGGTCAGGCTCACCAAAAAACTTGGCGGACACCTTCACGAGCCGATCAAGACGACTAATGTACAGAACATGAGGGCCATGACGACTTGGTGTGTGCGGAAATAGGGTTGGTTTTTAAACGCTTGTTTTGTCCATGTGCTTGATCAGTTTAGGACAAGGTTCGGGTTTCGAAATGGGTAGGGGTGGAAGATTATAGGATAGCCTGGTTGTATAATTTTGTTGATCAGTCAAAACTGATGCCGTCATAGCAGAATAACTGCTGTATTTGTTTAGCAACGGTTTTTTAAGATGGTTTTTTCCGGATTTGACGAAATAACGGGGGCGAATGGAGCTTGATTTTGCTAAAACGGACTTAATGTTAACTATTTGCCAATAGATTAGCAGTGGATGTGCAATTTGGAGCGTAAATGATGTGTCCTTATTTTGAAATATATTGTATGTTGTCACAGAAACCTCTAATTATGCCGATAATGTGTTAAATATTCTTTATTATTGGCTTCGTTTTTCGTATTTTCAAGGGAAGGACGATGGATAAAATGGAGATCAAACCACTCATAAACGAAGCTGAACTTTTTGTGCAACTGGCGCAGGGAGATGAAGGAGCGTTTGTGCAGATTTATTGGTATTACATCAAGAGGCTTTATCCCTTTGTGCTGAAAATGGTGCATGATGAGGGGACGTCGGAGGAGATCATCCAGGACGTTTTTGTGCTGTTATGGGAAAAGCGGGCGCTGCTTTCAACCGTCAGGTTTCCGACTTCCTATCTTTTTAGCCTGGCATCCAATCGGACCTTGAATTACCTGAAAAAGGAAAGCAATCACGCGAGGATACTGGAAAGGTATGCAAAAGCGCATACTGAATTTTCAGACGACACGCAGCATGCGTTGGACTTCAGGGAAAGCGAGGTTGTGATCCGCGAGGCGGTTGCATCCTTACCGGATCAGCGCAGGATGATCTTTGAGCTCAGCCGTGACCGGGGTTTCAGCAATGACCAGATTGCCGAGCAGCTTGGTATTTCCAAACAGACCGTAAAAAACCAGCTGGTTACCGCTTTGAAGAATATCCGGCTGTATATGGAACAGCAGGGGCTTTTCTCTTTTGCGGTTTTCTACCTGTTAACCCGTAAGTAACAATTTTTTAAAATTTATTTTACATTGCCTTAGTACGCTGGCCAGGTTGGGTTGTCACATCGCTAAAAGCGGTAAATAATGGACAGTCAATCCGATCATGTACGTAATCTATTTTCCAGGTATGCTTCCGGTCAGGCCAGCCATGCTGAAGTCGAGGAACTTTTGATGTTGCTTGCGGAGGTAGAGAATGATAACGAGATTCTTGCGGAAATGCAGGCTGAGATAATGAATACAGCGTCTCAACCAGAAATGGAGTTGGAACGCTGGACGGTTGTGATGGACGGAATTCAAACGCGCATTTCCCTAAAAAATAGCAGGAGATTTCCCAGGTTATGGGCACATATCACAGCGGCTGCAGTAATTGTTGTGTTAATGGGCATAGGTTTGTTTTACTACTCGGTCAGGGATAAAAGAGATCAGCCACTTATCGTTGTCAATGAGATTCCGCCGGGAACCGATGGCGCAACATTGACTTTGGCCAATGGACGGAAGGTTTTAATCAATGATGCTTTAGCCGGCAATATTGCCATACAGTCCGGTGTAAAAGTCTCCAAAACGGCGGATGGTCAGATTGTTTATGAAGTTTCGGACAGTCATGCTGCCCGCTTGGAATATAATACGCTGTCAACTGCACGTGGTCAACAAACCTGGGTGCGTTTGGCCGATGGTTCCCTTGTGTATTTGAATGCAGCATCATCATTGAAATATCCAACCTCTTTCGCCAATCTTAAGTATCGGAGTGTCGAGCTTTCCGGTGAAGGATATTTTGAAATCAGTAAGGACAAAAAGCATCCGTTCGTTGTGCGGACTGAACAGCAGGATGTGGAAGTTTTGGGCACGCATTTTAACATCAATGCATATAATGATGAACCAAACGTCAAAACCACGCTATTGGAAGGAAGTGTAAAACTCTCCGCACATGGCAACTACCCGCGCATACTCAGGCCCGGGCAACAAGCCAGATACAGCGGAAGCAGCGAAATCAGTATAGCGGAAGTGGACACTGAAGAAGCTGTAGCCTGGAGAAATGGTTTTTTCGTATTCGATCACGAAACCATGGAAACAGCTATGCTCAAAATCAGCCGCTGGTACAATGTAGACATCGTATTCGAACAACAGGAACTCAAAAAAGAAATACTGGGCGGAAGCGCATCCAGGTCTGAAAACATCACAGCACTCTTGAGGGTACTTAGTAAAGCTGCGAACGTCAATATGAAAGCTGAAGGAAGAAGGATCATCATCAGCAAGAAAATAAAATAACCAACCCAGAATCCATTAACCACAAACTAACTTAAACAAAATGAAAAAGAACACAAAAGGACCCTAGTGATGCCGAAAAAACTGACGATATAAAAATCAGGAGTGCTGCAAACACCCCTGATCAAAAATCTGATCAGATCTACAAATGACTTGTAACCATTTTTTAAATTCTAAGCAGAAGATCAAATGTATAAAATATATACTAAACCTACGTGGTATATAAACCACCACGTGCTTAAAATCCTGTTGATTATGAAGCTCACTACAGTTTTAATGATTGCTATGATGATGCAGGTAAGCGCAGCTTCTTTCGCACAGCAGCTCACGCTTAAAAAAAATAACATTACGCTGGAAAAACTTTTCAAAGAAATCCGGAAACAAACGGGTTATGCCGTGATCTACACCACCGCCACGATTTTTGACAGCAAGCCGGTGGATGCAAACTATCATGATACACCGATAGCACAGGTACTGGACAACAGCCTGACGAACCAGAACCTCGCCTACGAACTAGATGGCAAAAATATCGTCATCACCAGGAAGCCATCCTTTTTCCTGGAGAGACTGGTTAAAGCTTTTATTGATATTGAGGTTCGTGGCCATGTAGTCGATGCACACGGCAATTCGTTACCTGGAGCAACTGTTGTCGTCAAAGGAAGCGGAAAACGAACCGTATCAGATTCGGAAGGCAACTTTTATATACCAAATGTCGAGGATAAAGCCATCATTGTGGTGTCCTATATCGGTTACGAGCCGATTGAGCTGTCTGCGAAGCCAAACATGAGTACCATTCGCATGAAGCCGGTAACCGGTCAGTTACAGGAGGTAATGGTCAATAAAGGCTATTATACTGAATCCCAGAAACTAGCTACAGGTAACGCTGTTACCATCACGGCAAAAGACATCGAAAAGCAACCGATCGTCAATCCTATGCTTGCTTTGCAAGGTAGGGTTGCGGGTCTCCAGGTCACGCAGACCAGCGGGGTAGCCAATGGTTCCGTGAATATTTTGATCAGGGGAAGGTCTTCCCTAAATGATGTGGTTGGCAATAACCCCTTATTTGTGATTGATGGAATCCCTTATCAGTCCGTGTTATTATATGACCCGCTTGGAAATAACGGTGGGAACGGGCTGGTCGCCAGCAGTCCGCAGGGGAATCCATTAAACTATATCAATCCAAACGATATCTCCAGTATATCTGTTTTGAAAGACGCCGATGCAACAGCGATCTATGGTTCCAGAGGTGGAAACGGAGTGATCCTGATTACCACAAAAAAAGGCCAGATCGGGCAGATGTCCCTGGGCGCGAACATCAGCCAGGGTTTTATGCAGGCACCAAAACCCCTCCGGTTAATGAGTACCCAGCAATACCTGGATATGCGGCGGGAGGCCTTCAGAAATGATGGCCTGCCTGTGCCGAATATTGCAACTTCCCCCAATGATCCCAATTATGATGTCAATGGTACATGGAGTCAAACGGCAAATACCGATTGGCAAACGGAACTAATGGGTCAGTTTGCTGCTTACACCAACATCAATCTTTCGCTTACCGGTGGAACAGAAACCGTTCAGTATGCTATCAGGGGGACCTTCAACAGGCAAGGGAATTTGGCGCCAGGCGATTTTGATGATCAAAGGGGCGGACTTAATTTCAACATTACCACCGCTTCAAAAAATAAAAAGCTAAAGATTGATTTTTCCGGTAATTTTCTCAGGGACAATAACCTGAATTCACAGCTTGATGTTACAGGGAATACTTTAAGGGCACCCAATGCACCCGATTCTTTTAACCCTGACGGGACATTGAATTTTGGCGGACCGAATTCTGACAATGCGAACAATCCTTATGCTAATCTGGACCGGACCTATGATAATAAAACAGATAATTTCGTACTCAGTTTGAAACCGACCTATCAGATTACCAAAGGACTTGTTTTTACGGCCAACATCGGACTCACAAACCTGAACAGCAACATTAAAATTAAGCAGCCGGTTTCTTCTTATTCACCCTTATACTTATCACTGGTGCCGGCCTCCACTATTCCTGCACTGGTCAACACGATCAATGAACAGAAGACCTGGATCGTAGAACCGCAACTGAGCTACGAGATAAAAATAAAAGACCTCAAACTCAGTGCACTGGCGGGTACCACCTTTCAGAAGTCTGCTAACGAAGGGCATTACTTTGTGGGAAGAAATTTCGTAAGCGATGCTGTAATCGGTAATTTAGCCAATGCAGGTCAGCTTGGTGTTGGGGATGGTGGTTCCTATCAATACAAGTATAATGCGGTTTACAGCAGGCTGAATGCCAATCTCTCCGACAAATACATCCTCAACTTTACCGCAAGGCGAGATGGTTCATCCAGATTTGGGCCTGGTAAACAGTTTGGAAATTTCTATTCTGTTGCTGCTGCCTGGATATTTTCGTCAGAAAAATGGCTCGAAAATGCACTCCCATTCGTTAGTCTGGGTAAGCTGAGGACAAGTTACGGGACCAGCGGAAATGACAACATCGGTAACTATGCTTATTATGACTTGTATCAAAGCAGGGGTACAAATACCTACCAGGATTTAACTGGTTTTTATCCCCGCTCTCTGGCAAACCCGGATGTGGCATGGGAAAAAAACGCAAAGCTTGAATTCGCAATGGACCTTGGATTTTTTAAGGACAGGGTCCTGGCCACTGCGGCCTATTACAGAAACCGTAGTTCCAACCAATTGTTAAACTATAGTATTCCTACGTTTACCGGTTTTAGTGGTATCCCAAGCTATAACTTTCCCGCTACTGTTCAGAACTCGGGCTTAGAGTTCACATTGACCACACGCAATATCTATTCCGGTAATTTTGAATGGACCTCTGCTTTTAACATTTCTTTTAACCGGAATAAGCTGCTTAAATTTGACAACTTCGAAAACTCAAACTATGTAGGCATCCTTGAAATTGGCCAGCCGGTTAACGGCAGAGGTTATGCCTGGATCTATAAAGGCATTGACCCCAATACAGGTTTGTACACAGCACTTAAAAAAGATGGGACGACAGGTTCGGACGCTGGCAACTATGTTAACCTTTATGGCGAGTACCAAGTGATCGCAATAAATACCTTACCCAAGTATTTTGGTGGGTTGAATAACAGTTTCAGATATAAAAACCTGCAGCTTGATGTCTTTTTGCAATTTGTTAAACAGGTAGGAAGGCTAAGCTTAACAGACCTGGCGCCAGGCTATTTCAGTACAGGGCTTTATGATCAAATCTCGACCGCTCAGAGCAATGTACCTGTTGAATTTCTGGACAGGTGGCAGAAGCCGGGCGACCAGGCCAAATACCAGCGTTTCACACAATCAGCTGAAGGTATACGGGCTTACGGTACCTGGGCACAGAGTGATGCCAGTTATGTGGACGCCTCTTATATCCGGGCGAAAAATGTGACAATTTCGTACCAGTTACCCACCGCTTTTAAAAATAAGCTAAAGCTGAAAAATGCAAGTGTGAACCTATCAGCCCAAAACCTTTTTACCATCACCTCCTATAAAGGCCGTGATCCGGAAACCCAGTCTTATTCAACACTTCCTCCGCTCAAAGTTTTTGTGCTGGGTGTGCAAGTAAACCTTTAAATCTTACGAATATGAAATACATATATTCCATCCTCATTTTAATCTCGCTTACCATGGTTTTCGGCTGCAGGAAATTTGTCGAACTTGATCCGCCAGATGACAGGCTGACTGGATCTACTGTCTATGCTACAAATCAAACCGCAACATCAGTATTGAACGGATTATATATCCGGATCTCAGAGACCAATAACGTACTGAACAGCTATGCAACAGCCTATATGAGCTTCGCTTCGGATGAACTGAAGAACTATTATATCAATGCGGCTTCATCCTATACACGATTATACCAGAACAATGTGTCCAACGATAACGAAATTTACTGGAGCACGACTTACACACTTATTTACAACTGTAATGTGGCTATCGAAGGGATAGATAACAATAATAAATTGAATGCACAGCTCAGACCGCAGCTGGTGGGTGAAGCCAAGTTTATGCGTGCACTGTTATATTATTATCTTATCAACACTTATGGTAAAGTTCCGCTGGTCACCCAATCTGATTACCGATTATACACAATGGCCAAGCGTGCGGAAGTTGCTGAAATTTATTCGCAGATCATCGCTGACCTTCAGGATGCACAGGTTAAGCTCAGTAAAAATTATTTAAATGGTGATGCGATGACACCCTATCCTTCAGCAAGCGCTGAAAGAGTGCGGCCTACCTATTGGGCGGCCACCGCATTACTGGCACGGATTTACCTCTATAATAAGCAGTGGGCTCAGGCAGAAAGTGCGGCTTCCATTCTGATTGATAACACCTCTATGTTCTCTTTGGTCCCCGTATCTTCCGTATTCCTGAAAAATAATGCCGAATCCATATTTCAGTTGCAGCCTGTTATTCAGGGCAACTATGCTTTATTTGACGCACGTACTTTTGTGCTGACCAATTCCATTGGTACCTCATCAAACCCTGCCGCTATCAGTCCTCAATTGGAACAGGCTTTCGAGGCAAACGATCAAAGGAAATCGAATTGGATAGGAACAGCGAATATTTCTGGTGTAAATTATCTGTTTCCCTACAAGTACAAGGCCAATACACCGGGATTAGCGGCCACTAAACCAGAATACCTGACCTTGCTTCGTCTGGCCGAACAATATTTAATCAGGGCCGAAGCACGTGCCCAGTTAAACAATATCGGTGGTGCACAGGCCGATATCAATAAAATCCGAAATCGGGCCGGGTTGGGAAATACCCCCGCCAATAGCCAGTCTGCGCTCCTGGATGCAGTCATGAAAGAAAGACAGGTGGAATTGTTTTGTGAGCAGGGCCACCGATGGTTCGACTTAAAACGTACCGGGCGTATCAATGATGTCATGAGCGTGGTTACACCTACGAAAGGGGGGACATGGTCATCCTATAAACAACTGATGCCCATACCTGCATACGAGATCGTAAACGATAAAAATCTAGACCAAAACCCCGGATACAATTGATTATTAACAGGATATAAATTTGTAATGTGTCAAAAAATGAATTTATATCCTGGCTTAAAATCTTAGATATTCATAAAACCCAGTTTAAAAAATAATGAAACAAGTTTCAAAAATACTCTTGCTTACGCTAACATTGATCACCGCATCACATGCTGTTAGCTGGCCACAAAACACAGCCCAATTTTTAATCAACGGCACTTTCAAAAATATGGCAGCAATGCCAGACAAAGTTTTCCTGATCTATCCGGATTACTTAATGAAAAAAACTGATAGTGCAAATGTTGTTAACGGAACTTATAAATTTACTGGAGAAATAGAGAGCGATGCGTTAGAATTAACCTTGGCCTTGGGGCCTGAGTTGAGTCCAATGCAGGTAACCGAAAATGTTAAGGCCCGCTTAATCGTTGTTAAAGGTGAAACGAACGTGATTTCGGATGGTTCCATTTCGAATGTTACAGAAACAGGCGCATCTGCTGAAGCATTCCGCCAATATCATCAGCTTTTCGAAAAGGCTTTAAAAGCAGCTAAAATTATTTATGATAAAATTCAATCTGTGAGTTACCTGACCCGTAACGATGCAAGAATGCAGGCCGCAAAAGAGTATCAGAATGGTGTTGCTTACCTAACAGAAAGCCAGCCCGAATTTGTTAAGCAGCACCCTGCCTCTGCGTTGACGCCGCTGTTGGCTTATTATGTTTCTGAAGGTAGTTCAGTAAGTAAAGGCAGAGCAGATTCACTGATTGCTATTCTGGAAAGTCAAAATGAAAGCAGCAAAATAAGAAACGTAGCTTTGACCAAACTTAAAGAGAAATCGGTACAGGCCGCCTTCGAAATGACGGTGTCGACAGGGAAACAGGCACCTGATTTTACACAAAATGATGTAAATGGTAAGCCGGTAAAGTTATCTGATTTCCGTGGGAAATACGTGTTGCTTGATTTTTGGGCATCATGGTGTGCACCATGCCGTGCTGAAAACCCGAATGTGGTAAAAGCATTTAATTCCTTCAAGGATAAAAACTTTACGGTTGTAGGAGTTTCACTGGACAATTCCGGTAAAAAAGATGCATGGCTTGCTGCTATTGAAAAAGATGGCCTGACATGGACGCAGTTATCTGATCTGAAAGGCTGGGACAATGCGGCTTCAAAAATTTACGGTGTACGTGGTATCCCTGCAAACTTCCTGATCGATCCATCAGGAAAGATCATTGGTAAAAATTTAAGAGGTAAGGAACTTAACGATACTTTAGCGAAACTGTTCGGTAAAGAGTAGATATCAGCATGACGTAGTGTTTCTAAAGTGGAGGCATCTGCCGGTAGCTAATGGATATTATTCTGAAAAATTGTAGGTGTTAATCATTGATTCACGATATCAGGTGAGCCCGATATGGTTTTCGGGCTCACTCCTTGTCTTCGTTTTGTGATGCTTTGTTTTTGGAACATCTGATAGGGCTATTAGGGTATTACTCCAAATAAAATCCCTGCCACTTTGCGGTTCAGTCTATAGGTCGAACCTTTTTGGCCATAGAAAGCTTAATGTTTATGCCGGGCTATATCTTCCGTTTAAGGCCTTTAAACAGAATTAAGATCAGGAAGGTGCAGCCGGGAGTCAACGGCTTGATCATGGAGGTCGTTAAACGAGATTGCTTTTGATATAAAGTCCTTCTTTTCTTAAACTTTAGCGCCTCTCCTTTTTCCATCGTCTTCCCTCAGTATGGGCCTCCCAGTACTATTGTCCATGATCGTAAAATCCTGGGCAAACTTCACTAACCTCCGCCTGCAAAACGGAATTACCCTTTACCCATCACCAGATTCGATCTTTTTCCTTGATCCTATGGAACTCGCCAGGCAGTTTCTGTCAACGGTCAGCACTATAATAAATCCTGATAACATGATACTTCAAAGCCTCATTGCTCAAGCAAATTCCTGTAATAAGGTGGATGATAGTCCAGCCCGTACAATGGCGTGTCAGTACCCCCTGTCAATAGACCTTTTCAACATTTATCATATAGGGTTTCTTTTCCTTCAATGCGCTCACATTTCAGAAACTTCCGGCTGTACCTGAATCATTTGATTTATGCAAAGTGTTCCGGCGATTACTTTCTTCCGACCAATGGAAACTGAGAAATTCTTAAGGTTGTGGATCCGTATGGCACCAATGTAATTTCTTGCTCTTCTTTTGAGGCCTCAAGCCCGTAAATATGGCTGTATGGCAGAGGGCCGGCCATTTCGTTGTACAAGTTCCAGGTGGGGATTCTTTTTGCTTGGGTTTTTATTTGTATTGGTGCATTTTCAAGGTTCCAGGGAAAGTTGCTTGTTTTACCGGTAGCTTCTACTTTAAAATATTGATCCAATTGGTCATCGGCAACCTCGTATAGTCCAAAGTTCCAGGGTGTGGTGGGGTGCACTTCGTAGTAGGTTTTTCCATAGACATTGGGATCAACGGTATTTTCCACCTGTTTCACCTCTTCCCCAATCTTAAGTGCATAGGTGATTGGTCCGCGTGATATTGATAGGGAGTTTTCGTACCATCTTTCTTTAATAATGCGCATGGGCAGCGACAATTCTACAACGTCTCCCGATGTCCATTCCCGGTCAATCCTGATGATCTGATTGACTGGAGATAGTTGTGCCGACTGACCGTTGATGGTGACTGAGGCATTTTTGCACCAGCCGGGAACCTTTAGGTGAAAAGGAAATCTAGCTTTCTTTTTGGTCTGCAGGGTAAATTTTACTTTTTCATCGAAAGGATAATTGGTTTCTTCGCGAAAGGTGATTTCCACGCGATCTGCCACCTTTGTTGTTACCTCACTTGAGGAATAGACGAGTGCTGCTATACCATTGTCGGCTGTATCGTACCATAAATTCTGGGTAAATTTGGGCCAGCCCTGGTGCATATTGGAAGCACAGCAAGGGTACCCGGTCAATAAACCAAAACAAACATCGGTACCACCATGATTGTCGCCAAAATTTCTCATGCGTCTCGTTAGCATCACCTGGTTGGCCTGCTGGAAATACTGGTGAGTTTCAAAATCATCGGAAATTTGTGTTGGCAGTGCATTGAAAGCAATCTTTTCCAATTTGTCAGCAAAGTCAATATCACCTGTAATTTGTAGCGCGTTTTCCAGTGTGTACATCATTTCAACGGCTGTGCAGAGTTCCGATCCCTGTGTGGGGTTATTTCCGTGTAGCGTTTCATCGCCACCGTAGAGACCGTGTGCCATGCCATTGAACTTCCTGAGATCTTGAAAACCTTTCTTTGTGGCATCTAAATATTTTTGAACTGCATGATGCTGATAATAAATCAATGGCTCTTTCATTCCCTGCGACAAGTTTACTGTATGTATGCTACCAGTTTTAGCTAACAAGTCGGTGTTTAAAAACGCGTTTGTAAAATTAAATGTTTGTTTGTGAATCAAGTCTCCAAGATCAAGCAGGAATTGATCACCGGTGATTTTGTACAACCAATATACAATTTCCAGGTTATCTCCACCACGGTATCTGGCCCAAAATGTCCAATGATCAAGCGGCTTGGTTGGAAGTTCTTTTAGTTGGTACCTGAAATAATTGGTCATTAGCTTGATCACTCTCCGGTCTCCGGTTGCAGTATAATATTGTTTAAGGATTTTTAGCATCACCATCTTTGGCCACCAGTCACGGGCATTGTCACGCTGTATACCCGCTTCGCCTGGGTAGTCTTTGGTCGGACCAAAATGCCCGTCGGAGGTTTGGCTTTTGATAGCCCATTCAATCCATGGTTTAACTTTTGCAATCAGGGCTTTATCCTGAAGGATATAGGCCAATGGTAACAGTCCGTCTATCCAGTACGGGCCTCTTTCCCACTGGTCACCATCTCCACCCAGCCAGCCGTTTCGACTGCCCATTACCAGTGGATACTGTTGATCAAGTGTGCCGGTACTTCCGTTTTTTTGACGAATCAGCATTTCCAGTAGCCAACCTTTTGGTTTAATGGCGCCGAGGGGAAGTTCTCGGTAGGGATTCGTACGCAAACTTATTTTGTTATGGTCAAATGGACTGCTGGTGGTCTCCTTGGTGGTCTGCGCTGTCAGATGTAACCCCCACAAAATCAACATGACAGTCGTTAGGTATTTATTTATCATAATATTTTTTTAAATTAAATTTTAAATTGAATTTTAATTTTTTCTGTCGCAAATTTGCATTTGCACATGGCTGTTGTCCGCGAATAAATCATGGTATTGGTCTATTCCGGCGGGCTATATCCTTTTCAGTTCTTTTAATACCAGCGCACTCAGCGCTTTCCAAACTTGCGACGAAAGGCTGTGCAGCTAAAATAAAGTTTTTAAGGCATTACTGACCTCAGGCGGTTCAGTGCAATATTCCATTTGGCCGCGCATAATTTTCTTCTGATTGAATTTAAGTTAAATATTTATGCCGATTACGACGGGTTATTACTAAGCAGTGTAATTATGGCTTTAGAAGATACAGTGATTACGAGGATATCACGAACAGAAATGGATAAACTCCGTGCCCGTTTTCACCACATCGAAACTTTTTTTGGGAAACTGATTGCCATGGCTTCGGTTAACATGATGGCCAGGATTGGTGAAATATTGGAAGAACAGGCCTCAGGGCGATACGAGAATTTTTTAAAGGAAAATCCACTCCTTTACAAAGGGTGAGCCTTCGCGATCTGGCGAGTTACCTGGGCATTACGCAGGTTTCTTTAAGCCGGATCAGGGCGGGAATATAATTTTTTATCATTTGATAAATTTTCACCTTCAGAGATGTACTAGGTTTGAATATAAATTTAAAGATGATGAAAACACAATTCTCTGTACCGCAAAAGTTAAGCCTGGTGATCGCGATTATTTTTACCCTAGTTGCACCAATAATGGGATATCTTTCTATCGGATTGCCGCCTGTTATTATTGTGGGTGGATCTGCACTGATCGGTTTGATATGCTGGTATGCCACTTATCTTAAAAATCCCGTAGCACCAAAAATTATTTTACCGCTTTTTCTGCTTACGGTTGCTGGTCTTCAGATTCACATCATAGAAGAGTACCTCACGGGTTTTGCTCCTGCAATGAGCAGGCTTTTTGGTATTCCATGGAGTGAAAAAAGTTTCTTAATGGTTTTTGCACTGGTTGGACCAACAATTTACACCCTTACTGCCCTTGGCCTGTATTACAGGATTCCGATTGCAGGTTTTGTTGCCTGGTTTATTTTTATAGGCCCGGGAGTAGCAGAACTTACGCATTTTATTTTTCCACTGATCAGGCCAGAGCTGCATGCTGAAAGATTAGACCCACTTACGGCGCCTATCCACGGCGTACTGATTACCAATATGCGCAATTATTACCTCGGCACAACCGGAAGTTATTATTTTCCAGGTATGTGGACAGCGGTACTGCCTATGATTCCAGGTACTTATGCCATTTACTGTTTGTTTAAGTTAAACAGATCCGCAAAGCTTCAGGGGTAGCCCTATATTATTGACCTGTCAACCTTTTCTTAATTTTTTTTTCCATTTCGAATTAAAAATACACATATTTCTCTTTTCCCCCCTTCTCGCAAAGTTTCTTTGATATCGGTATTCAGTCGATAGATTCTATCGCTGACGGCGCTTAATAAACTCGCGACGTTCTGACTGACTACAAAGGATATCTATTTGCATCTATCAGCCCATTGCATTCAAATAGGTACTGGCGTTGATTCACAGCTCACTCACAGCTCACTTAAAGCCCAATTTGGCCCAATTCAGTTCAAAAGTTCCTTTTTTTTCGATTGATGGATACGTTTGGATCATGAAACTTATATAACTGGTTTCAAGTTTAACATGATTTCTACAGAAGAGCTGTCCATCTTATTTCAATCGGCTGTTAAGGCCGGAGCGGAGAGATGTTTCCGCGATGGAAGGTTGTTGAAAAACCAGCTTTCGCTCGCTGATGCCTACGCCATTTATGGCCGGGCTAATGTAGACAGATGGATTACGGAGAAGCTTATTGTCACCCGTATTGGTGGTAATGGGATTTCGAGGAAATCTATTTCAAGAAGTGAACTGGAAGCGGTTGCCTTTAAAAGCAACAGGATCAGTTATCTGCCGGTGGCAGAACGTTAGGGTGCCTGTTGGTATCTGTTCTTTGACATACTGGAATGAAGCATTATTCCGTGAGGAGCGGAAAATCCTGCGAAGTTGAGATCGTATCAAGATGACGAAAGCGCAGGGGCAGGCGAGGGCCCGGTCCGTATGGACTGACGCGAGTAGTTCCGACCACCGAAGACTTTGAGTGTTGTGTTTAGTTTTGGGTAATTAAGGGGCCATGTGGCCCCTTTTTTTGTGGGCTTTTTTATGGAAATACAGATCACGGTTTTTACGCTGGAAAAGTTGCTTGAAGAAGCGGCGGAGATGGGGGGAAGGGTTGCGCTTTCCAGGATTGGGAAGTTTAGGCCTTTTCTTAAAAAGGCGGAAGCCTTCAGGTTGTATGGACGACGGAATGTGGAACACTGGATTGCGCAGGGTCTGGTTACTGCCCGTAAGGATGGGGACCATTCCGCTTCATGGAGGATTGAGTGGCTGGAGATCGAGTCGGTGTTTAAGGCTAAAAGTCTGATGCGCTATTTATAGATGGCACATCTGGAGATGCAGGATAGGCTTCGGTTTTTTTTCCACGCAAGATGTCTTTTTGTCGGACAATAATCCTGCGGATTATACCTCCAAAAAGAATCTTGCCCCAAAGCGGAGCATTTGGGGATGAGAAAACTCGCAACTCGTTTTCTCTTTTAGATGATATTGTAATGGAAGGAAAGAAAAAACAGATCGGAAGGCCTCGACTCAAAAGTGGCAAAAGAAACAGAAAGATAAGTGTGCGGTTTTCGGAGGAAGAATTTAATTCCATTGTGTCGCTTGAAAAACTTCTTGGGTTAAAAAGGACTGATATCATTAGAAAAAGGGTGCTTGAAGTCAATTTGCCGTTAATTTTCGACGGGCGTTCAGTTTTAGCCAGTGTTGATCAGATCGGACTGGAACTTTCCAGAACCGGCAATAATATTAATCAGCTCGCCAGGTACGCCAATATATTGAACAAGCAGCGGGTGCTCTCGCCGGTAATCTTCACCAGGTATAATAAAGAGCTTGATAAACATTCGCTTCTTTTAAAAAGTCTCAATATGGAAATCAGAAGAATGTTAAGGTTGATGGGCAGCTAAGGTGCTATGGTGTGATGTAGTCAGGTGCATAACCGGTTATACTGTTGTAGTATACTATTGTTACACTGTGATATGGTTGCGGAGCTCTACTGGCAGTTTGGTAACCAGTTTGTAGGTTACATAGATTGCTGGTTTTGAATATAACCCGAGGGCTGGAAATACTGCTAACTGGTTACGGAGGCAATAGTAGGACAACGGAGCCAGCTATGTAGCTTTATTATAATCCCGCGATCTGCTGAGCAGGTTGCAAAGTGACTAAGCCATATGATCGTAAAGATACTCAGCTCTTCTGCAACTTTTTCCGGAGTAAGATATAACCACGAGAAGATGCGCTCTGGAAAGGGGGAGCTTTTAAAGGTACGGAACTTCGGTAGCCTAATGGGACTGGACAAAATTGGCCCACAGGATTTTATCCATTATCTGAAAGCTGTAGCTGTGGTAAACAAAAGGGTAAGTAAACCCCAGTTCCATGCGGTGATCTCTGCTAAGGGTAAAACGACATCGAAAGAAGAACTTTTGGATACTGCCGAAAAGTGGATAGTGGAAATGGGTTATGGTGAAAATCCATATCTGGTGATCTTTCATAATGACACGGAAAACAACCATGTACATATCGTTTCGACCAGGATCGATAAGAATGGGAGGAAGATCTCTTCGGCCTTTGAAAAACTCCGATCCGTCAGGGCACTTTCTAATGTAATGACGCGGGAGCAGGCTGATATAGCAAAGCTTGATAAGGTGCTTAAATACCGTTTCACTACTGTTGCACAGGTGCGTACCCTTTTGGAAGGATCGGGATTTGATGTCCGTTTTGAAAAAGAAAATATGGAAGTGTCCCGGTCCGGGAAATTGATCTCGACATTAAAGGTCTCAGATATTGAATCTTTATGCCAGGATCAGGGCAGGGATACAAATAGGTGCAGAAAACTGAAGGCTATTTTTTCAAAAATACTGACCGAACGCTTATCAAACCCTGATCTTCTTTCTCCGAAAACCGATATCAGATCAGAACTGCAAGAATTTTCAAGGATGGTCAAAAAGAAAACAGGTACTGAACTGATTTTTCACAGTAAGGATAGTGAAGTTCCTTACGGATATACCCTTATCGACCATTCCCGTAAATCGATGATGAAAGGTTCCGAGGTGATGCATCTTCGTGATATTATGGCGCTGCTGAATTTTGATCTTCAAAATGATTCAGCGCGTCCGGACTACAGGATATCTCTTGCTGATCCGTCAGTTGAAGTCAATTATATTCTTTCTGAATTGGAGGGGGCGGATTTCCATGATGAGCCAATCCGGACGCTTGATCTCCAGGAGGATATCGATGATGAAGCTATTCTTGGCCGCAGCCGTCAGCGAAAGGGTAAGGCCCGTACAAACACCCGTTAATTTTTAAACCTTTTTTATTATGCTAATTATTATTGGAAACCAGAAGGGAGGGGCGGGGAAAAGTACGCTCACCCTTTTACTGGCTAACTTTTTAACGCTGGTCAAAAAACGGAAGGTAACCGTTATCGATATGGACTATCAGCAGTCACTCGCCCAGAAATACGAAAAAGCTAAAGCAGCGGAAACGCCCGAACATTATGAGATTATTGCTGCAGGACTGGAGCATTTCCCTTCGATGTATACAGTCCTTAGCCAAAGTAGAGAGCACATTGTGATCATAGACCTGCCCGGTAAACTGGATGATGACGGGCTTATCCCGGTATTCAGTTCAGCAGATCTGGTACTTTGCCCGTTCTCTTATGATGAGTTCAGTTTCGATTCAACCGTTCTTTTTTCGGTCGTGCTGAAAAAGATCAACCCATCGGGGCACCTGGTCTTTATCCCAAACCGGGTCAAGGGAAATGTGAGGTACGATACGGCAGCGGAAGTGGAAGAGCAGCTTTCCAAGTTCGGAAAAATTACTGCTCCGATATCAGACCGTGTGGATTTCCAGCGGACCGATACCGCTCAGACTCCTTTATCCCTTTTTCCGGTCATTATCCCTGTATTTGATCAGATCTATGCTGATCACATCGAAGCCACCGCACCTATACCCTAATAGCAATTTATGAAAGCAGAGATCAAAACCCTGGCCGATGAAATCAGAAAGAGCATCAGGCCGCCAGAAATTGTGCCGACCAATAAGGATCCCGTTACTCATGGAAAAAGCGCCGCCAGGCCAAATCAAGTAGGTTGTAAGGAGCCGGACATCATCGCCTTGATAAGGGATTTTGATTGTTCCGGCAACACCCATATGCTGCATCCCAGGCTGAACAGTAGGATGGTGCAGCTGCTCAACAGGCTAAAGCTGGCTTCGGGTCTTGATATGAACCGGGTAATAGCCTTTGCCCTGCAACGGTTATTTGAGCAGCATCCCGAGATCAAAAAGTTTATTAAAACATCATTAGAAAATTTTGAATTATGAGCTGGATACAATTCCTGTCCTGGATGCTGTGCATCTATGCATTTTATTATTCAGGACTTATCGCTTTGGATCTGTCAAGAAACAGGAGGCAGGTCGATGCGGAAAATACAAACGTAACCACTGTGGTTATTGATCTTCCCGAGCCTGAAAAGGTGTCACTCAAGGAGATCGAAGATGAAGAGATTGATTATTTCCTGGATGATGGGGAACTGAAAGAGCCTCCGATCGTGTTTTCCGGAGGGGTTTCCATAAAAGAGCTTTTTGCCCTTGCGCGTTCTGAATCTATCGAGTACACCTCTTCGGTATCCTTCCAGCAATGAAAGTCAAAATTTTGATGTTCATGGTCATCTTTATGTTGACCTGTACAGCGGCCTTCGCACAGCCTGGAATCACAGAAATGGGGGAAGCAAGGAGTTTCATCAGGGAATCATTTTTTTCCATGAGGGACTTGTCACTCGTATTGGCTGCACTTATTTCCATTATTGGCGCAGTCCATGTGTATCATAAAATGCAGATGGGCAAAGATGTGAGTGCGGATATCCCTGGATGGTTCTTTTCGGCACTGTTTATCATTGTCATCCATATCGTGCTGGTGCATGTCTTTGGACTTTGAACCGGAATTTCTAACCGCTGACTGCGGTTTTTTTTATTTCTTAACCATTTATCTAAATCCCAATCAAATGAAAAATATCAAAAATTTAAGGTTTATCATTTTTTTATACCTGTGCACAATTAATGGATATGTTATGGCACAAAGTGGGGTAAACGGACTGAACACCGCTACCAGTACGCTTAAGACCTATGTAGATCCGGCAACCAATATTGCATTGGTGATTGGTGGACTGGTCGGTATAGTCGGTGGTATCCGGGTGTATTCCAAATGGAACAGCGGAGATCAGGATATCAACAAGGAGTTAATGGGCTGGGGAGGTTCCTGTCTCTTTCTGGTACTCTCGTCCCTTATCGTTAAAGCTTTCTTTGGACTATAGCTATGGAAGGACTTTTTCCTGTCTACAGGGGGCTTCAGCGGCCACTGACCTATAAAGGTTTTAAGGGACGTTTTATTTATTGGGGTGTAGGTATCCTGCTGCTTTCGTTGGTTACGGGTGCACTGACTATGGCGCTCATCAATATGTATGTAGGAGCGGTGATTATGCTCTCGCTGATCATCGGTGGATTTTTTTACATCGGGATGTGTCAAAAAAGGGGACTGCACAATAAGACCCGTTCAGTGGGAATCTATCTCCAGACCAACCATCTTTCAAAAATCAATCTTTATGGTAAGACAAAAAGAATTTAGGATACCCTATCTAGGCATTGATATAGATGCAGAATTGGATATTTTATATGGGCTGCACGGAGAATTCTCTGTACTGATCGATATTACCAATCCCGTGCTCAGGTTTGGAGGTGATCATGGAGCTTATAATAGTTTTCATGAGCTTTTCGCCAGTCTGTCCAGGGTTATTGGCGAAGGTCATATCATTCAGAAGCAGGATATCATCTATAAGGCTGAATACCAGTATAAGGTTGCAGATGAATACCTGCAGGAAAGTTATAACAGGCATTTTGAGGGCAGGCCGTATGTAAAACTCCAGACGGTGCTCACCATTACCAGGCAGGTAAAAAAAGGGGCGCTTTTTGTGCACGATAAAAAGTCCCTTGCTGAGTTTAAGGTAACTGTTGCCAAGGTTATTGGGCTGCTGGGAAATGCTGGAATGGAACCAAGGGTACTGAGGGAAAGAGAGATCAATATGTTTATCATGAGGATTATGTCGATGCAGTTCGGGGAGGAAAGTATTTCGCTGGACAATTATCATCCTACGGACACTGAAGTAAATATAGGAGCCCGTTCTTTCCGCTCCATACCGCTGATCAATATTGATCAGGTCGATCTTCCTGCCATGCTTCCAACGTCGGTAAAGCTATCGGACAAAGAAAGTCTTAAAGGATTTCCTACCGATATGCTTTCGTTTCTTTTTAAAGTACCGGACTGTTTCTCTGTTCTGTATAACCAGATCCTCGAAATACCTTCGCAGACCATGACGGTCAGGCAGATGGAACTTAAGCGGAAACGGCATAGTGGAATACCCGATCCTGCAAACAATTTGTGTGTGGAGGATATTTCTTTATTACTGGATGATGTGGCCAGGGACGGCAGGTTACTGATCAATGCGCATTTCAATATCATTGTATGTGCTGAAAGAACATTACTCAATAGTGCTTATAATTATATTGAAAGCGCGCTGTTCCGGACTGGGATTATCCCTAGCAGGAATGCCTATAACCAGCTGGAATTATTCAGAACGGCACTGCCTGGGAATGCTGTCGAACTCAGGAAGTATGACTGGTTTATGACCACTGCCGAAGCTGCTATATGTCTTTTGCTGAAAGAAAGCTTTCCCAGGGATGAGCAATCCGAATTTCTCGTCCGTTTTACTGACCGGTCTGGAATCCCGATCGCTATTGATCTTGCGGATCTGCCGATGTCTTCCGGAAGGATCACAAACCGGAATAAATTTGTTCTTGGTCCGTCTGGTACAGGTAAGTCCTTTTTCATGAATTCATTGACCGAACAGTATCTGCTATATAATATGGATACCGTGATCATTGATACGGGGCATTCCTATTCAGGGCTGTGCCAATATGCCGGGGGCAGGTATATCACTTATAGTGATAATAGTCCCATAACGATGAACCCTTTTGCCATTAGTGAGGAAGAGTACAATATTGAAAAGAAGGAATTTATACTGGTGCTGATCCTCGTCTGTCTAAAAGGGCCGGAAGGTGATGCCAGCCAGCTGGAAAGGGATGTGATCTCTGAAGTGATTACTTCTTACTATGCGAAATGGTTTTCGATGGTAGAATCTTCAGGGATCAAAAAACTGAATTTTGATTCTTTCTATGCTTATGCAATGGAGAAAATCCCAATGATCGTGAAGGAGAATGCTGTTCCTTTTGATTTTGAAGGTTTCCGGTTCATCCTGCGAAAGTTTTGCAGTGGTGGAGAATTCGGTACTATACTGAATGAGGATGCGGATAAGTCGCTGCTGAATGAGCGGTTGATCGTATTTGAAATTGACAGTATCAAGGAGCATGCCTTACTTTTTGCAATTGTCACGCTGAATATAATGGACATTTTCATCCAGAAAATGCGCTACAGGAATTTTCAGCGGAAATCATTGGTCATAGAGGAAGCATGGAAAGCGATTTCATCACCCCTAATGGTAGGTTTTCTGGTATATGTCGATAAAACGGTCAGAAAATTCTGGGGAGAATTGATACTGGTGACCCAGGATCTCGCGGACGTGATAGGCAATGTAGTGGTAAAAGATACCATTATAAGCAGTTCGGATACTGTAATCCTACTCGATCAGGCCAAATTCCGGGACAATTACAATGAAATAGCGGCGATGCTCTCTATTTCAAAGACTGAAAGGAACAAGATTTTCAGCACTAATCAGCTGGATAACCGCGATGGGAGGAGCCCCTTTAAGGAGGTGTATATCAGAAGGGGAGACGTTGGAGAGGTCTATGGTATAGAGGTTTCACTTCAGCAGTACCTGACCTATACCACGGAAAAACCTGAAAAGCTGGCTGTGCAAAGTTATCTGGCGATGGCTGGTTCTTACACTAAGGCTCTCGAATCCTTTATTGGTGATCTTAAAAGCTCCGGACTTTCACTTGGTGATTTCGTTAAACAGGTCAATTCGCGCAGCTCCGGATCATTAAAAAAAAACTTAACAAACTTAAAATCATGAAAGTATTTCTAGTTATTTTTTGTGCTTTGTTATGCGGGAGCATAAATGCACAGACCCTTTATGTGGATCCGGTTACTTCAGCCGCCATTGCTGGTCATTCAGGAATTATCAACAGGCAGTTAGACCGTACCAACGACAATCTAGACCTGATCTCAAGGGGACAGCTATTGGTAACCGGACAGCTTGTTATCGCGAACGATATGCAGGATAGGATATATAGGGGACTTACAGAAGTTTCGGCAATACTCAACAACCTGATGTCCGTTAAGGAGATTACCGATATCGGGCTTGATATTGTCACGGATGTAGAAAAGGCTGTTGAACTTGGGAAGTCCAATCCAGTGCTGCTGTTGTTTGCCGAGCAGAACGCCCGTGAATTCAAAACAAGGGCGGTCAGGCTGGGTTCAGAGGTCGGCGCTTTTGTTCTCAAGGGTGGTAGGGATAACCTGATGGATGCCGGGGAACGTTCGAAATTGCTGAATCATATTGCATCTGAAATGCGTATCCTTCGGGGAACTTCTTATGGCATGCAGCGGGCGATGTATTGGGCAAAGATGCGGGGGATTTTCACCTCGCTTAATCCCTGGTCTGGCTGGGTCAATATGGATGTGCGCATCGCAAGCGATATTTTATCGGGCGCAAAATACTTAAAGAAATGAGGGTGCTGGTGCTATTTTTAGCTTTTGTTCTGTGTTTGCACGCAGTGGAAGCCCAGCAAAAAGCGCTCAACATCCCTGCGATCCATCAGCTTGTTTCGGATTCCAAAAGTGAGCATGAGCGGCAGTCAGAGGCGAGGGACAGGCAGGCGGTCAATACCGTTAACGAACAGGCGAACAGGATATTGCTGACAAAGTTTAAAAACAGTTTCCGGGAATTGCAGTCACGTTTCGGAATTATCGGTACCGCCATCGATGCGCTGGATATCGGAACTCAGGCAGTGCCAGTGCTCAGCCAGATCATCCGGGACCAATATAGGTTATACGAACTGGCGGGGAAAAATCCTTACCTGTTGCCGTTGGTACTCCAGAGTGAGATTGACCTGCTGGAGAGATCCCGTGACCTGGTCTATTATCTGGCTGGGCTTACCGCCAGTATTGGTGCGGTGAACCAGATGAAAGCTTCGGACAGGAGGATATTGTTTGATCACTTGCTAAACGAATTGTCTGTCTTGAGGAACCTGGCAGCCGCACTGGTCCGGAGCCTTGAATATGGAAGCCTTTATGCTATGATCAAAAATGCCAATCCATTTTCGCAATATATAGATATTGACCGAGCAATCATAAAGGATATTCTTGAAAACGCCAAATACCTGAAAAGATGAAAGTGATATTTTATGTGATGGGTTTTTGCATGTGCCCGTTTTTGCTTTTTGCACAGCGGATAGTTTTTGATGCCAGGCACCTCGCTATTGTAAATGAAAATGCCCTTGTTCGCAATGCAGCAGAGACCAGCCATCACCAGCTGCTCAGCAAAATCAATAAATCACTGGACAATATCAATCTCAATACTTCCAGTATTGCTCTGGCCCAGCGCATGATCTATTCCTCGCTGTCTAATGTAAATTCGGCGCTGAAGAATGGACTGGTATTGCACGATATGTATGCGGTATGCGAAGAGATTGTCGGTTATGGCAGGGAAATGGGCAAGCTGGGAATCAATGAACCCTATCTGGTGCTTTTTAGTGAGCAGATGATCAGGGACATCTCAAAAAGGAGCGCGCAGATGATGACCGAAATCTCCGGCTTTGTGCTCAAAGAAGGGCAGAATATTCTGATGGACTATAACATTAGGGATGAATTGATTGCCGGTATCAGGACTGATCTTCAGATCATACGCGGCCTGGCTTATGGCGCATGGAAAGCAATGTATTGGGCGAAGGTCAGGGGGGCGATCAAGATGCTCAATCCGTTTCAAGGCTTTATCAACCGTGATGTACAGATCGTATCCGACATTATTAGAAAAACGAGGTATTTAAAAAAATAATATCAAAGCTATGAAGAATTTATTGATAGCCTGGATGCTGCTGACTAGCGTTATTTCAGCCCAGGCGCAAAAACAGATCAGGGATGAAAGTATTGTCAACCAGCAGGAACGCATGGTATTTAAACAGTGGGACAGAAAAAAGTTCACACCCACTTCAGGCTTTCTGGGACTGAACCCGTATTACTGGCTGATCTGGGGACTTCACCCCAACTATCCCAAAACGGATTTACGTCCTTTAGGGCCGGTAGGTACACAGAATCAGCGCCTGGTTTCGGTAATGGGAATGCAGCAAACAGATAAGAATTTTGAGCAGCAGTCTGATACCCTGGCGCAGACTTCGTTTTTGCAGATTGCGGGAATGTCCGGCATGCTTTCCGCCACAGATCCATTATGGATACTTTATTATTCCCGCCAGCTTAAAGGGGTAACAGATTTTGATCCCGGAGGGGTACTCGCATCCGTTCCCCAGATTGTAAGAGCGCAGATTATTGCCAATGGTAGCCTGGACTGGTACACCCGCGAAATCGCTATCCTTTCAGAAAGGCTCGAAGCAGCCCGGACAACAACACTGGAAAGGGGTGCAAGGATTTTATCCTATCATAGACTGCTCTCGGAATACCGACGGATATCGTCACTATGGAACGATAAGGTCATTGCAGCTACTCGCGAGCCTGCCCGGGTAAAGATCCGGCAGGATCTGGCCGGTCAGGAAATAAAGATAGATGGCTGGACACCGGAATCAGATGTACGGACGGCAAAGGAAATCCTTAACAAACGAAAATTTTAAACCAAAAGCGGATGAAAAAGATTTTATTGTTGTGCATGGTCATGCTGACCGCTGGCTTAGCATTTGGGCAGACTAGCGATTATCGCAGGTCCTTTGAGTTTCTGCAGGGAAACAGCGTGTATGAAGAAGGCATGATGACCATTTTAAAGGGATTAAAGGACTCAGTATGGGAACATTCAGAGTCGTTCATCGCTGATGGCAAGGCATTGGCTGCGATTTTTATGATTATATTTTTCGCGATTAAATCCTATGAAATGATAGCCGGGGATAAAAAGTTGGAAATTATGCCGCTTTTAAGGCCCTTTGGTCTGGTCATGATCATACTGTGGTGGGGTGCATTTGTTAAAATGGTCGCTTTCCCAACGGACCTTGTGTCCGCGAGGACCGAAACGATGTTTAATAGTGAGCAGGCCGAGGTGAATTCGCTCAGGCTGATCCGTGCCGATTATATGCAGAAGGTCGCGAATTCACTATACAGTTTTCAGGCGGAAACCGAAATGGCGGAAAAGGAATCTGATACCTGGATGGGTAAGGCCTGGGACTCTGTGACCAGCACGGTAAAAGAAGGAATGTCAACAGTGGTCAGTCCTGTAATAGAACTTAAGAACCGCCTGAAGATCGGTATGCAGTTGTTGCTTACTCAATTACTGGAGTTGTTGGGGATATGGATACTCAGGATTGCAACCTATGTGATTTTTATGATCCAGATTATTTATTCCACCATTCTGATCATTTTGGGACCTTTTGCCGTAGCTGCCAGTATACTGCCGGCTTTCCGCGATTCCTTAAGCACCTGGATAGCACGTTTTGTATCAGTCAATCTTTATCTGGGCATTGCCTATCTGATTATGTACCTGGTGGCACTGTTACAGAAATATGCCATGACCACGGAGATCAGTAGGTATAAGGAACTTATTGGTGAAAACGGAGAAGCTGCCAACCTGGAAAAAATGGCCTGGTTTGCAGGCAATGGCATTCTTTCCTTTGGAACGGTAATCGTGAGCTTTCTGATTGGTGCCATCTGTATGTTTACCGTGCCGAGTATTTCCACCTGGATTATATCCACATCAGGTATCAGTTCGGCAGCTTCCAATTTTGGCCGTGGATCGCAGACTGTTATCGGCATGGCCAAAAAGGCCACCGGTAAATTCTTTTAAACCATAATCCAACAATCATGATCATTAAAAATATTGAGTCCAAAATACGTTTGGCTGCCATTGTTTCTGTCAGTAGTCTGGTCTGTGCCTTTCTGATCTGTATTTCGACTGGTTTTTTTGCTTATAAGCAAATCGAGATTGCCAGGCGCAGCATTTACATTTTTGAAAACAATGTTCCGGTATTGGCCAGACAGACCGATGAGCAACTGATCCGGCCAGCAGTATACCGCGGACATGTGGAGCTTTTCCATTCACTTTTCTTTTCCCTTACCCCGGATGACAGGTACATCGACTATCAGATGAAAAAAGCGATGTACCTGATCGATGAATCGGGGATGCAGCAATACCTGAACCTAAAGGAAAAAGGATATTTCAGCTCCATACTTTCCAGCAGTTCGGTATTGACCCTTCAAACTGATTCGATCTACATCAATGTCAAAAAGAAATACTTCCGCTATTATGGAAAGCAGCGGATAGAACGCAGAAGTTCTATTGTTACCCGTTCGATGGTTACTGAAGGTTACTTAAGGGATATCCCAAAAAGTGACAATAATTTATATGGCGTGCTGATCCTTTCCTGGAAGACGCTTGAAAATAAAGATATCGAAAATGTTCAGAAAAATCCGATCTAACAGCGCTCCTGACAGGAAAGTTTCTGTCGAGCTTTATCATGAATTCCGGCCTTATCTGATCCTATTGCGCAGACGGATGGTGCGGCTGTTAAAGGCATATCCGAGACAGTTATTTGGGTTGATGGTAACAATGGTCGCTTTTTCTGCGCTGTTATCATTTGGCTTCTTTCCGTTCATGAACAAGAAAGAATCGACGAGCGTGACTTTGCACGGAAAAAAAAGGAGCCAAAATCCGTCATACTCAGTTGGTGATGGATTATCCAAAATCAGTACCACAAGCGCGAAACTTAGAAAGACGCTGGAAATCAGAAAGCAGGTAGACTCAGTATTGAGTAGAGGAACACTTTGCAAGGCTGATTCGGTTTTTTTGGAAAGTAAACTAGAGGAGCTCAGAAAGCTCCATTAACCATATTGTTATGAAAATAGATTTTAAAAATCCATGGTATGTTGTTCCAATCATTGCCATTCCTTTTCTGTGTCTTTTCTTTTTCGTATACCGCGAGAGCCTGTCAAAGAACCGGACCGTTAGTGTCGAAAAAGATATGAACGGCAATCTTGCTGAAATATCAGACCAGGTCCGTGAACGCGGACTTTCAGATAAACTGGAAGCTTACAAAAACAATTATAAGGAGTCTGATGGTTACTCGGCAATCAAAACGGTAAACGAAGATAAGCTGCCACAGGCGACGATGGCAAGTCCATATTCTGATCTGGAGAAAAAGAGGCTGGATTCGATAGCAGAATCCATTAAAAGTCAGGCTTACCTGTCCATACAGCAGCGTAATACTTTTACTCCCTCTTCGCTGAGAAAAACTGAAATCGGGAGCAGGATAAGGCCGGAAGACCGTGAAATGGCAAAGGCGCTGGCAAGCTTGGCCGAGGTAAGAAACAGGGAGAGGCCACCATCTGCAAGTACAAGCAAAGAAACTGATCCCATGGACCTGTTTAAAAAACAGATGGCCTATTTGGATAGTGTGCAAAAGGTCAATGACCCTTCTTATATCAACCTCCAAAAGGAAAAGATGAAAAGGGATGAAGAACTCATCAGAGAAGAGAAGATTCTTCAGGTTTCCAGGAACGTGGCCGTTAAAGCCGATTTCAATACCCTTTTGGCTGATGAGAGCAGAGAAATGATCACCGCAATAATAGATGAAGATATTACGGGATATGCAGGGTCAAGGATCAGGCTTAGGTTGCTTGAAGACATTTATGCCGGAAAGTCGAAATTATCCAGGGGAACAGACATGTATGCCAGGATCAGCGGTTTTTCCGAACAGCGGGTCCAGTTAGAGATCAGCTCTGTTCTTTGTGCGGGTAAAATTCTGCCCATAAAACTTTTGGTCTATGACATGGACGGCCTCCCTGGATTATATGTCCCCGCTTCTGCTTTTAGGGAGTTTTCTAAGGGGCTTGGCTCAAGCACTGTCCAGGGATTCAATACGATGGGAAGTGCACAGCGCCAGAATGAATTTGTGATGAGCACTGTTGACCGGCTGTTCCAGTCATCCTCTGCGGCCATTGCGAATATGGTCAGGAAAAACAGGGCGAAATTAAAATATAACAATCAAGTGTTCCTTGTTGATCCCCAGGATCTTCAGGGCCAAAAATAAAACGATATGAAAAATATAATTTTAACAGCCATTTTAGTTATTAATATGGCCGGGAACCTTTTTGCGCAAGTTTCAGTCAATACAGTTGGGTCATCTTCGGACATCCCAAAGATTTTTATCAAGCGTTCCCTTACCCTGCATTTTCTTGCTCCAGAAAGGATTACCTATGTGGACATTCCCGAAGGGTTGGTTGGCGATCTGCCGGATAAAAACCTGCTGAGGGTTAAAATTCCCGATTCCGCCAAAATCAAAGAGGCGTTTCTCGGCGTACTGACCATCCTTGGGGAAAAACGGATCAAGCAATATGCTGTAGTCTACGATGACCGGCCGGAAACTACATTCAGTTCTCTGATTGATATAGGCATCGGCGGGATGAGGACCATTGAACCGAAAGTTTCAACGGTGTCAAGTACCGAACTTGATAGTATTTCCAGGGCGATGTTGGAACATAGACCATTAAAGACAGAGGTAAGGAAAAGGAAAAATGGAATCCTTGCGATGTTAAATGGCATTAGTACAGTTGGAGAATATATTCTTTTGGATATCGGTTTTGATAATACAACCCATATCCCTTACGAGGTAGATGGTTTAAGGTTCCGCATTGAAGACCAAAAACAGCATAAGGCAACCACGGTACAGTCACTGGAGATCCTTCCGGTATCGAGCCTACAAAATATCAAGGCCTTTGAAAAAAGTTACAGAAATATTTTTGTGCTGCGGAGGTTGACCTTTCCGGATCATAAACTGCTCAAGGTAGAACTTTCCGAAAAGCAGATTTCAGGACGTTCCATTTCTTTTAATGTCCGCTATTCCGACATTCTTAAAGCTAAAAAGATTATCATCTAAATGAGGTTCCTATGGAAGAAACGAGGGAAATCCAGAAACTCCACGGTTTTCTGCAGTGCCTGATCTACTTTGCAATCGCGCTGGAGATAAGTGTGTTTGTTTATTTGGGTGCGCCATTCTGGGGCATCTTCAATATAGGGCTGGTAAAGATCAAAACAGTCATCATTTACAAAGAACTGATCTACAGCAAACTTTCTGTGCTGCTATTGATCTGCCTGGTTAGCATTGGAACATTATCAAAAAAACAGTTGGACTTTGACCCAAAAACAAAGGTAGTTTACCCTTTGAGCCTTGGTCTGCTCCTTTATTTCGGTAGCCTGTTTTTTTATGGAAAACCTGGACGGCTTTTGTTTGCATATACTTCCATAATGGATTTTATTTATATGGTATCTTCTTTTTTTGGCGCGATATTCATCAGCATTTCCATGGATAATGTCTCTAAGATCATCAGATCGGGATTGGGCAAGGATAAATGGAATGTTGAGGCCGAAAGTTTCATGCAACAGGTCAAAAAGATAGAAAATCCTTACTCGGTAAATATACCGATGCTTTTCTATTATAAACGTAAGGTGCGGAAGGGCTGGGTAAACCTTGTCAACCCTTTCCGTGCAACACTTCTTATCGGCACTCCGGGTTCCGGAAAATCTTTTTCGGTCGTAAATCCATATATCAGACAACTGATATCCAAATCGTTTGCGGTCTGCTTATACGATTTTAAGTTTCCTGATCTTGGCAGGATCGCTTATTACCACTTTTTGCAAGCAAAGAAAAAAGGCTCTCTGAAGGATTTTACTTTTCATGTGATCAACTTGACGGATGTCGAAAGAAGCAGGAGGATAAATCCGTTCCGGTGCGATTATATTACGATGCTGGCAGATGCTTCAGAGACGGCTGAAGGAACCGTGGAAGCGCTTAAAAAAGGAGATAAGGCCAGTGGAAGTGATGCTTTTTTTACGCAATCAGCCATCAATTTTCTGGCTTCCTGTATCTATTTTATGAGTAGGTATGAAAAGGGGAAATATTCCAGTCTTCCACATGTAATGGCTTTTTTAAACCGTTCTTATGAAGAGATTTTTTCTGTACTTTTTACCAACCCAGAACTAGTCTCACTGCTATCGCCTTTCAAATCTGCATTCGCTGCAAAGGCCTTTGATCAATTAGAAGGGCAGATTGGAACGCTAAAAATATTCATGAGCCGCATGGCCACAAAGGAAACATTCTGGGTATTTTCAGGGGATGATTTTAACCTGAAAATTTCTGATCCGTCATCACCAGGAATATTGGTATTGGCGAACGATCCCAATACGCAGAACATCAATTCTGCATGTTATTCGGTAGTGATTAACCGTCTTACCAGGCTGATCAATTCAACGGGTAATCTCCCATCGGCAATTTTACTTGACGAAGGTCCTACGCTTTTTGTTCACAGGATTGAAAACCTCATTGCTACTGCTAGATCCAACAAGGTTGCTGTATTGATAGGGATGCAGGAGTTGCCTCAATTCAAACAGCAGTATGGCAAAGATACGGCAACTACCATCGCTTCTGTAGTTGGTAATGTTTTGTCAGGTTCTGCAAGGAACAAAGAAACACTCGACTGGCTCGAAAAGGTCTTAGGCAAATCAAAACAGATTGCTGAAAGTATATCCATTGATAGGAGTAAAGTATCAAAATCAATTAGTGAAAAGCTTGAAGTGCTGATTCCTGCCGGTAAGATCACTACACTTGGCGCCGGAGAGTTGGTGGGTTTACTTGCTACAGATGCAGATGACAAGTATACCGGTGAGTATCAAACCTCAGCTATAAACTGTAAGATAAACCTGGATCTAAAAGAAATTAAAAGGGAGGAGGAAGGATATGTCGAGCTACCTATTTTTTACGACTTTGGGGGAAAGAAGGAAGAAATCCTCAGGCGGAATTTTTTGCGGATCAATCAGGAAATTGAAGTTTTGGTTGCTGGTTTTATGTAGTGCTTTGATGATAAGTGCTAGTCTCTTTGGGTCTGTTCAGGATACACTTACTTACAAAGGTTATTACGGAACGCTTCCACTTAAACTTTTTAAACTAAATTCCCCTTACGGGATAAGGCCCCATCCGGTTACTGGAGAGCGGCATTCTTTTCATAAGGGTATAGACATAGCAGGTAAAAACGAGATTGTTGCTTCTTTGCTCCCAGGAATAATTGATAAAATTGGCTATACGTCCCTAATGGGCAATTATGTTGCCATAAGATACGGTGGCTATATCGTCTATTATGCTCACTTATCGAAAATATATTGTTCTGTCGCCCAGGTTGTTCCTACTGGGTATCCCATAGGGCGCACCGGATCAACGGGCAGAACCACGGGCGAACACCTGCACATATCTGTGCTTCGCGGAAGGCTGAGCATTAATCCACTTTATTTTCTTTTGATAATCTTATCAATTTCAGGCGCAGAACTCAAGCACTATTTATATGGCGGATAAGCAAAATTACTCCTTGTCGCCATTATGTTTTAATCCAAATTTTTAAATGAATCAATATGCAGACTGCAAACTTGAATGTGCGGGATCTTCCGGTTGAAGATCTGCGCGAACTCGGACTGTTTAGGGAAGGAGAGGTTAGACTTCCCAAAAAAGATATAGATGCGCTATTGGCCGGGATGCGGACAGGGCTCATAAAGCTAAATAATATCAATCACGGGGACATTGAAATAAAGGAGATGACTGTAAAGCTCTCCCTGGCCAAAAATGCAGATGGAAAAGCTGAACTGTTGGTTCACCCTGTTTACAAACAGGGTAATCGTCCTTCTATTATTTCCCGCGAGGAAGGAGATGACCTCCAGACCGGCCTGAAAGCCAACCTCATCAAAGAAACTGCTGAGAATGGGCAACAAAAGAAATTGATGGTGGAATATGATTGGGACACGCGTGAATTTATTGTTACTGACACATCCAGGCTGAGGGTGCCAGAGATGATTAATGGTATGCCACTTACCCCTTATCAGAAGGAGCGTTTTGGTAGCGGAAGACAGATTGAACTGCCGGATGGGACTACCTTTCAGGCCAGTAGCACGACTCCGGATGGAATCCGTTCCAATAGGTTGACGCTTGTTGTCTCGCTGCTGATGGACGGTGGAATATCCTATCTCCTGTTAACAGGGCTAAAAGCTATGGTTGGAGATAGGGGACTTTTGCCGCAAAAGGATGAGCGGAATGAAAATTATCATAAAGCGCTTCAGGCAATGGGCGCGCAGAAGTCTACGGTCAAGGATGCTGAAGAAAAAACCTCAGCAATATCCAATAATAGCGAATATTCGCGTGGATATGGCAGATCAGGGCTATCAAGATAGTCCTGATCAAAAAAATAATCAAATGAATGTTAACCTTAATTTTTTCAATCATGAATGAGAATAATTTAGAGTACTTACAGAATACATTAAAGTACTTAGGCTTTGGAGAATCACTCTCAGAGCAGCTAAAGGAAGCTATAAAAAAAGAATTGCCTGAGTTTTCCTTAAATTTTAATAGTATACAATACTCAACCAACGCCCAAGACAAACCGGAGTTGGTAAATGCACTGTCTTATGTCCTTGATTTTTCGAAGAGTAAAGAAACGGATATGTATTTTTTTAATAAATATCATGTATCTCTGGAGAAACCAGGACTGGATAGCAAGCTTGAGCAGACCTTTTATATCAATAAAGGAAAAGGGGTGACCGCCAAAGAAAGTTATAACCTGCTGTCAGGCCGTGCGGTCAACAAGGATGTTATACTGAAAAGTGGAGAAAAAGCCAATCTTTGGCTTAAGCTGGATTTCTCCGAACACACTCCAGAGAAAGGTTATGCCGTGAATTCTTATGGTGAGAATTACGGTTTTAACCTTAAGCAAACAGTAGATAAATTTAATATACTGGATATGGAGAAGCCTGGTTTTAAGGATCAGTTGCTTAAAAGTCTTGAACGTGGAAATCTTCATGAGGTATCGTTTATGAAGAATGGAAAAGAAGCAGTCGGTTTTGTTGCTGCTAACCCACAGTACAAAACCCTGGACTTTTACGATAAAGATTTAAGCCTGGTTTATAGTAAAGCGGTAGATTTAAGAGCAGCTTTTGCGAAAGCAACGCAATTAAATGAAATAAAAGAAAGTGTGGTGGAGGAGGCTTCGGAGGAAGCAAAAAAGGGGAGGGGTAGGTAATTTGAATTACCTGCCATTGAAAACGGATCGGGGGCTAAGTCCCCATCAGTTTCATTTGTAAAATAATTAACTTTTAAATACATCTGCGGGTTATGATAGAAGATAACTTAGGCCCCCTTTATGATTGTCTTAAATATTTAGGATTTGGCACAGTCTTAAATAGAAAGTTAAAGGAGTGCATTGAAGACGGGCTTTCTGAATTCAAATTGAAATTAAGTATGAATATTCCGGCGGAATATGGAGATCATCGACCGGAATTTGCAGATGCGGTCCATTACGAACTATACTTTCTGAAAAATAAGGAGGGGCAGAGATACGTGTTGGATAGGTATCGTGCTACGCTTATGCCGGACAATGTGGTCAGTTTGATCAGTCATGTCTTTCCTGTAAAAAATGGTTTGGGGATAACAGGGAAAGAAAGTTTTAATCTGCTTTCCGGTCGTGCGGTCAATAAACTTGTTGTGTTCAAAAATAACGAAAGAGAAAGGGTCTGGTTAAAGTTAGACCTCACAGAATGGGATCCGGAAAAAGGTTTTAATATTAAATATTATGGTGATAAACATGGTTTTAACCTTCGTAATGTGATTGATAAGTTTGCTATCCTCGGCATTGAAACTGCCGGATCAATGAATCAGTTTCTAAGAAGTCTCGAACAGGGTAATCTCCATGCAGTATCGTTCGTTAAAACCGGCAAAGAGGCAAATGGTTTTGTGACAGCTAACCCACATTTAAAAACTATTGATTTTTATGACAGGACCTTAAGTCAGATTAATCGTAGCGCAATAAACCGAGCTGAGCCTTTAATAAAGGAAAAGTACATTGAACTGGAAGAGAAAAAACGACTTGCTAGATAATCGGTTATTCTGTTTCCACCGAAGGGGGCTTAGGCCCCCTGTTCAGGCATGCCCTGGATTTTTTAGCAGAGGGAAATAGGAACATTAACTAATCATGGGGAAAGATTATGAAAATGCAAGCGTAAAAGCTAACCCCGCAAGAGGTAGTATCAGAAAATAGTGATGTTTAATCTTGTAAGATTAAGGCTGGTCTTTAAACTTATGTTTATTTTCAAAGTAAGTTATTTTAACTCTTTGGGTGAATGGAAATTGTACGTTTGAAATCAGGTAAATTAAAGAGCGACCATCTTGTCATTCTGGACAATAAGTATTTTGCCATTCTCAAGCTCAAGCCAGCCATAATCAAAGCAAAATTTATATATGCCTTTCGATGTAACGAGAGTCCTGGTTTGGAACTCAAAATTGAAACCGTTGTCCCTTAACAAGAATTCGCTGACAACCTTTGGCTCCCTGTTTTCACCATATTGTGCTTTTAAAATCTTATGGTTGTTTTGCAGGATGTCTATTATTTTATTTAAGAAAAGGGGTGCGTTCCATTTTTCGGTCTTTAACTGATCACGCCGCGCCCTGTTGCGGCACTGGTCGCTGCAATAGATCTTATCGCTTCTTCCCTCAAATGTATTGCCGCAGTATTTGTAACTGCAGAGCCGGCGGGTTTCTCTGAGTTGTTGCATCTTGAATAATTATAAAGGTCTTTCTATCCGTTTTTTATCCGATCGGATCGGATACGCTAATATACAACCGATTAGCTTGAAATCAAATATCCAATTTTGTCTAAACTTTAAATGATGAATATGGAAAATATTAATCTTGCAACCGAAAACTTCTCTTCAGGGAAGAGAAATTATTTTCTGGATTTTAAAAGGGCTGTCAATGATAGCCGTTATTTGTGTATTACAAGGAGTGATGAACAGTACGATGGTAGCTACAAACGTTCAACCGTGGTGGTCTTTGAACAGGACTTTCACTTTTTGATTTCTGCAATGTCTTCGCTGTTTCATTCAGCGGCTTATCTAAGCCAGGATAATTTCAGCGTGGCTGATGTAGTCCGCCTTAAAGATGTCCGTGCGAACAAAGGGATCAAATCATGGGAGCCAAACCTGAGGCCAAGGGAAAAGTTTATCGCACTAGGATCCGGTCAGCTGACTGACGCAGAACTGATTGCGATGCTCATCGGTTCAGGTCGGACTGATGTGAGTGCTGTAGCTTTGGCAGAAAACATCCTAAAAGCAGTCGGGGGGAGGCTTGACCTATTGGCCGCGCAGGATCATAAATCTCTTTCCAGGTTTAAAGGGGTTGGTTTGGCCAAGTCCAGCGCTATTCTGTCAGCACTTGAACTGGGCAAGAGGATGTGTGCGGTTTAAGCTAGATACTGTAAAACGGTTAATGCGGTGTTGATTTTTGTAAATTGCCATAAAGACTGTTAAGACGGAAGACGGATGAGTGCCAAACTGGTTTTCCGCCAATGACTGTTGGGGGATCTTCTGGTATTGGTGATATTTCGTAATATTGAACGTTATGACTCATATAGTCAGTGTTTTATGTTGTCAGGTGCGATGGTTCTTTTGGTATGTCCCTCATTGATTGACCGGTTTTATTCCCGGGAATTCCTTTCCGATCTCACTAAAATATGCCCTTACTTTCCTTCGCCATTGAGATCTTGCGATCATCCAGCTACGCCCGTTTTCTGTTAGGTCGATCCTTGTTTCTGAATGGGACGGCCGGTTGGATTTATAAGGTTGGGGGTTGTCGAATTTAAGTAACAGTTGAGGATCCTCTGTAGGGCTCTTTTCACCATCCTGGTCAAATATGTTCCTGTCTATGGATTGGTTATATTTCTCTTCCTTTTCCTTTAACCTTGTCATAAGCTGGTTTAAAGGTATTTTATCGGTGATATAATCCAGGTCATAAATATCCTTATGGTTGGCACGGTTGGATGAACTCATCAGCTTCAACAGGCCGATGTCGCTTTCGCTCATCATGCGGTTTCCTTCTATGATTTCGGCTTGGTCATGGGTATGCATGTTCTGCATAATCTCAACCTTGATTATTTCATCGCCAGATTGTACAAAAAACCTGAGGAATATATATTGGTCGTCGATCTCGCAGGGATAGTCCATTCCGAACACCTTTTCTCCGTAATTTGACTTTACTTCTTCACAGATTTTATCATAATGTTGCCTTCCGATAATTTCCGGGAAAAAAAGGTCTATATCCAGCGACTTTCTGTGATTATACCTGATGGCAAGGTTTGTTCCTCCACCCAATAGGCATCCTGAGAGACTGGGTAATTTTTGAAGGTTGCCGAGAACAGTCAATAGTTCCTTCGAAACAGCAGACATGGTTATTTAAAACGTGAAAAAGCACTAATCTGATATCTATCTGCTACGAGCTTGCAGATCTTGTTGCTAACCCTTTCTTTTGTATGGGAAAGCTCATAGATAATTTCGTTTCTTTTGTAAAAATTCTCAAGTCTTTTGATGTCTTTGACAAAAGTATCTACTGTAGTGGCGAAAAGTGCCCTTGGGATAATGATATCCTTATCCCTATTAAGGTCAAGGTTATTCATGTCCATGTCCCAGAATAAATAGCTGGGAAAAATGTCGGCTATGTTCGTTCTCTTTTCCACTGTCACAAATATATAATAATAATTTTATAAGAACATCATAACAGGCTAATATTCACAACTCTTATATGGTTCGTTTAGCTCTAATACAGGACAATTATTATACCAATTAGAATTGTGGTATTTCGTAAGCTTGTATATGTCATTTAGGCCTTTGGGATTGTTGGTTATAGGTGCAGGTTAACCTTTCAACGAAACGGTTAAAAAGGCAGTGAAATTTGGGCGCTTGGATCTCCTGACCGCTGATGCAGTGGTAAGAACCGTAAGCGGAGACAGGGAAGCAACAGGCTTTTCAATTGCGATCAATGACACTTATTGCTCTGGCGGAGAAGAAAAAAAGGTGACCACATCTATCGATTGTTCCTACTGGCTCAATACCGGTATAGCCGAGTACCTAAAAAAGGGAGGTTGGGGACAGCTGCATGGCCGCATCGGTGTAAGTGCGTATTTAAATAATTCGGGTTCAGCCAAAGCCTCTTACTTTCCACACAGGCGGGATCAAACTTTTGGTCAGCCTCAAAAAACGAGCACAATTCTGCTGCTCAAAATAAAAAGCTTGATGTGCCAAAGATAGAAATAGCAATAGTAAACAAATTCGAGGGCATTGACGATGATCTGTCATTTTAATTATTAACCGACACTTATCCATTTTAGATTTTTCATCGATGACACATAATTTAAATTATAACGACAGCACACACAAATACATCTTTATCGGTAAGTGAAAAAGCATGGTACGAACTCGGTACAGTAGTGAACGATTAACCTACGTCAGCAGAAGCATTAACATTTGCAGAAATTGATTATTCGGTTGAGAAAAGACCGCTTTTTACAATGGATGCATTATATGCACTTGCTCAATGAACCTGATCCAGATGGAATTATATTGGGCGCATCTCCTGAAATCGAAGTGCCGAATTATTTCACCTTGATACGTACGGATTCCGACACGGTTTTGACCGTGGCCGGCAAGGATTACAGTGTGGAAGGTCACTCAATGCTAGTCATTAAATTTTTTTTAAAAAATTAATTAAGAAAAAAAACTTGAGAAATACTTGTGAAAATTTTTATTTTTTAATTTAAAACGTTGGTTATCAGAATTTTAAATGTGTATAGTATTAGACTCATAATCTTTTGGTCCCTGGTTCGAGTCCAGGTGGGCCCACTGCTTTAAACCCCTTTAAGTATAACTTTAAGGGGTTTTTTGTTGAGTAATCTTTCTCGAAAGCACTTTTTTGTGATCTGTCTTATTTTTGATTAAAAATTAGTTGTTTTCTAAAAATGTGGATTTTTGATGCTTTATTCAAGTATTTGTCTCATATACGATTTTGTTTTTTATGCATTAGTAGGTTGAAACTAAATTTACAATATACTAGTTTAAGCCAGATTTTACATCAATCCAGAAAAAACATAGGTATAGCTTCAAGATGGGTAGTTCGGCAAAAGTGTACGCGCGTTTCGCATTTATGCTGACAACCTGTTTCGCTCCAAGCTGACGGATTGTTTCGGATCAAGCTGTACGAACTGATCTTTGGATCAGTATTTCTTCTCTCAGCAATTCCTTTTAATTTTTTAAGTTCAAGCCAAATAAAGGGCTCAGCGGTTCAGCTTCTACTTGATTCAAGCGGCTTTATTGGCGGTCCTCCTTACGTGCCAAGTTGACCAGAACTCGTTAGCTGGAAACTTCAGCAGCATTTTAAAAGCCATATAGTATATTATAATGCCTCTGTGCCTGGTAAAATGGCGAAATGGGGGGCTGGACAGGCTTCAATACTGGTTTCGCCAGAAAAACCGGATGTGGTAGTTGTTGGATTCGGAATGAATGATGGCGCTTGCATGTTAGTGCTGAAGATTTCAAGAATCAAATTTCGTCTATAATTAAAACTGTAAAGTCTGATAATCCACTAACAGAATTTATACTGATTGCGCCTATGTTGGCTAACCCCTGGCTGCTCAGGATGGTTTACAAAGCCAATATCTACAGGTTTTAAATCAACTTGCTTCAACAGATGTGGAGGTTGTAGACGTGACTGGTGTGCACATGGGAGTTGCTCAGGCATAAATCCTACCGGGATATGACGGGAAATAATATCAATCATCTCAATGATTACCTTTCCAGGTGGTATGCGCAAATGATATGCGCACTTTTTATCAGGTAATTTTTCCAATAACTATAGAATGCAAACCATTAGTGCTCAAACGAACGAAGTACCTTAATTAGTTTATTTGCGATCACCTGGTTGCCTCTATCAGATGGGTGCAGACCGTCGTATGTCATTCGAATGGCTTCAGGAGGATATGGATAGTCATCCTTCTGTGGATTAAAGGGAATGTTAAATGAAGATTTCAGTAAATAATTTTTGTACACGTCTGTTCCTGGAATTTTTAGTCGTTTAAATTTTACAAGCTTCTCCAGGCCAAGGGATTTATCATGATACAGGTCTATTACCTTAAAGCCACTTTCGGCTCCGATTTTGAGGATTGCATCAGCGAAATCTTTCAATGTTTGCCCAGATTTTTCTTTGTATGAACCATAGGCATTATTGTTTTTATCAGCTATGTACACAAAATCAGCCCGTTGCATTGGTGTGAAGAGTATGATTTTGGCGTTGGGATTTAACTTCTTAACTGTATTAATGATGATGGCTATTGAACCATAGAAGGTGTTGTTGCCCTTATTTAATTTATAATCTTCTATTTGTCCCACTGGTCTTCCTGCCCACCAATCGTTAGTACCCAAAAATACTGTATAAACATCTGCCTTTGGGATTTTTAAGCTTTCAATTCTTTCAGCAATTGCTGCAGCGGTCCAGCCATTATAACCTTTGTTAATATAATTTAAAAACTTTAATTCAGCTGATACCCTAGTGAGGTATCCCTTGTTAACACGATTACCTGTTTCTTCAAGGTGATCGTTGAGATAAGTTATGGAATCACCAATGGCTACCCAGGTTGTGTTGTTCGTTTCGAAGCGAAATGATATTAAAGTGAATGTAAGCAAAAACAGCAGATTTTTTATCATTTTATAAATTTTTAACGTATCCTTTCAAATCTGATTAATCACGACTTTGCTAACCGGGCATTACATGGGCGTTTTGTAGGGATATACCAGGAAACTACCTGTTATTTAATTTCAAAAGCATAATTCCCGGCAGCTATTTCTTGCTTATTAGCAACCACTTTTCCGTTTAAATATACCTTTTTACCTAAAATTACCGGAATTTCTAAACTTGCAGTGGAGTTAGCAGGTATTTTAACATCATACTTTACACCATTTTTACTCTTCTTCCATGAAGATAAAATTGTGCCATATGGACTTTCATGGCTTGCTGTAAAGTGTTCCAATCCCTCAACAAAATGTGGATGTAACAGGATATTTTTAAAACCAGGCTGCTTTTCGTCTATTTTGATGCCACCTATTCCTTTAAAAAACCAGCCACCAATTTCGCCAAACATCATGTGGTTATCCGAAATATCTCTGGTAGCTTGCATGTCCCAATTTTCGTGAAGGGTAGTTGCACCATTCACAATCCACCAGCCCCAACCTGGGTAGGTATTTTGCGCAGCAAGTTTATATGCTGTTTCTGCTTGTCCGTTGTCGCTTAAGGCATTTAAAACCGCTTTGGCTCCCAATACGCCAACATCAATATGCATACCATCTGCGGCAACACGTTTAGCTAAATTTTCAGCCAATTTTGATCTATATTGATCTTCAACAATATTCCATTGGAGCGCCATACTCAATTCAGTTTGCACGCCAGAACCGTAACTAACATGCGCTGCATCAAAGTATTTATCATTAATCGCTTTTTTTATTTTCTTAGCCAATGCGCTATAAACCAAATAATCATTTTGATTATTAAATAATTTAGCGGTTTTAGCTAAAATATCGGCATCAACATAAAAATAAATGGATGAGGTATATTCTAAGTTTGAAGTAGATTTAACAGGAACCCAATCTCCTCTGCCGAAAGTGGTTAATCCATCTTTACTGATATTATTGACATAATTAACATATTGTTTAATATTTTTGTAATTATCGGCTAAAGCTTTTGTATCGCCATAAAACATATAAATATTCCATGGAATAATGGCAATTGTACTTGTCCAGTCGGTACCATTTGCAGTGCCATAACCCCAACCACCAGTAGGTATGATATCAGGCAAAACGCCATTCGGTTGCTGCTCATCACGATGATCGCCCAACCATTTTTCGTAAATGGTTAGTGCATCAAAATTGTACAATCCGGTTTCTATGGCAAAGTGTCCGTCACCTGTCCATCCATTTTTTTCCCTTTGCGGGCAGTCTGTGGGAAAACCGAATAAATTTGATAGATAAGAATTATTGGTGGCCCACCAGATTTTATCAATCAAAGGGTTTGAAGAAGCTATTTTACCAATTGAAGGAACATCGCTATGCATAAAATAAGCTACTAAATTTTTCTCTTCCAGTTTAATAGGTTGGCTTGATGAAACTTCAACATATTGAAAACCTTTGTAGTTAAATAAAGGCATAAATTCTTCTTCACCTTCTCCGTTTAAAATAAAAATATCGGTTTGAAAGGGGTCGGTATTATCTGTCGGGCGATAATAAACATCAATATTAGATAAATCTGCGCGGCCATTGGCATTTAATCGCTCTGCGTGTTTTAATTTGATTATTGTTCCTTTTGTGCCTGAAACGCTTATTTTGCTGACACCGGCTATGTTTCTACCTAAATTGTATAAATAAGTAGTATCATTGAATTTGCGAAGGCTTTTAACTTTAATTTCTTCAACATTGCGGATGGGGTGCATAGTTTGAGCAACAATGTTTTTTGAAGGGCTTGCCCTTAAACTTATTCCGTGCCATTTAGTATCATCAAAATCAGCTTTGTTCCATCCTTTTTGTTCCAATCTTGCATCATAATGTTCGGCAGTATAAATATTGTTCGAAATAATCGGTCCCAAATTTGTTTTCCAGTCACTTCCGGAAGTTAGTGTCTCGATTTTGCCATCAGTATAGGTAATTCTCAAATCCAAACAAAATGCCGGTCTTGCTCTCCAGGGCGCTTCGTCGAAGTTCCAGACCGCCATAGCCTGGTGATTGTACCATCCATTGCCTAAAATAACGCCAACTGCATTTTTACCTTGTTTAAGATTTGAGGTTACATCATAAGTAACGTATAAATTTCTTCTATCGAAGCGCGTATACATTGGATCCAGGCGATGATTGCCAACCTTTGCCCCATTCAAATAAAGTTCGTATAAGCCTGAAGCTACAATATAAGCCCTTGCCGATTTTATTTGTTTTGCAGGTTCAAAAACTTTTCTAAAGTATGGTGCCGGACGCGTATTAATATCTCTTCCATCACTAATCCAGGTTCCCTTCCAGTTTTCAGCGCCCATCATTCCGGTTTCAAAACTCGAAATCCGCGATGAAACTAACCTATTGTCTTTGTCCAAAACTTCTACCCGCCAAAAATATTTAGTAAACGGCAGTAAAGCCCTGCCTTTGTAGGTAATCAAACTATTTCCGGAATTAACCTTATCCGTATCCCATTGCACATTCATTTTGCTTTTGAGTTGTAAAGAATCTGTACTAACAATAATACGGTAAGCACGTTGTAAGGCGCCTTTCCTTTCATCATCCATCATCCACGATAAGCGTGGATTTGGATTGTCAATTCCTATCGGATTTACCAAATGTTCGCATTTTAACTTTACAATCTCCGCTGCATTTACTGATTGTAATCTTATGAAAATCAGGCTGAAAACGAATAGGTATTTGAAGGAATTTAATTTTAGTATTTTCATTATGTTTTATGTTGTGAACGAGATATAAATGCTAAAAAATTAGGATCTAGTAAGTCAAAAGTAATTACAATAAATAATTTGGGTTGAAAATAACGAAAAATAAAAATGAAACTATCCCCAGCTGTTTGCTAAAATTTAGCTCTTAAAAATATCGTAAACAATAATGCGTTGGTAAGCGGACCTAATAATGCTGATTTTAGTAGTGCCAAGTCAGCACAATTACATTTGAATAGGTTGAATGCTGCGAAGCTTGGTTCAGATGGAATCAGGGGGTTGTTAATCCAGATGCGGTGATCAGCGACAGTTATATCTGGGCTGGGGGGGTAGAAGCTCGGACAAAAGCTTATAGTACAAGTTTAGTCGAACTGCCTGCTTAATTGTGCTAAGCGTACCCTTCTTACCAGATTATTTTATCCGTTCGATAAAGAATCCGGAATTTAATAAGTTCTATCCGGTAATCTATGCGCCACGAAAAATTCTAAAAGCATTATTTATCCACTGATTTTGTGCTGATTTATTACGATTCCAAACCATATATGCGTTTAGTCAAAGTAATACAAAGATGAGGTTGTATCATAAATTGTAATTCACTTCGAATTTGTCACGTTGAGACTGTCGAAACGCCTTGTGAGACATTTAAAACAGGTCCTTCGGCAAGCTACCAATGACATATATTGTATGTAATTGATAATAAGCAACCGCCCGCTAGGCCATAGCACAGCATCTCCGTTTCACTTAAACCGGCCTAACAAATTTTTCGGACTGCACTGTTCTAGCCATGCCACTGGCTTTGAAAGAAAAATTTTCAGCCGGCATTTTTTGTTACTTTTTGATGCCAAAAAGTAAGAGCCCTTCGGAGGCGGCGAGCCGAGGCAAGACTTTTGATAAGAAACGTCACTCATATTGATTTTTATAAATAAATTATCCCTCAAGGATAACAGTTCAGTATTTATGATACAGCCTCATATTTAACCCATCTTCACTTTCTATCAGAACAAGTCTTGAAGGGTTTAGTTCTTAATTAATCTTTGGCTTTCAAGGCCATGTCAATTCGTTCCCCAAGGTCCTCAAGATGATGCGCTGTCTGCACATTTTTCGGTGTATCTACTCCCTTAATTAAAAGGCGAATAGCCTTTAGCTCTCCCTTTACCTCTGAACTCACATCGTTTGAAGAACCAGCAGCGTTCTGGCCATTAATAAGATTGATTAGCTGGTTAACGTAGGTTTTCTGGAGGTTTCGTCTGTAAATATCGATTTCTGCCCCAGTTTTCAGCTCGGAAAAGATAGAATTGCTTAGGTCGCCAAGTAAGTCTGTGATTTTGTATGCATCCTTTCCCTCTAAGGCTTCGGCAGTGATCAACTTTTTTAATGTCGCATTGTCCAGCAGCTTGGACAAAACCGGTGATTGCATCAAAGTAATTACATATACTGGATCGATACCGGTAATCTCAAGAATTTTCTTATCCAATGTCCATGATGGCGTTTTAAATACTTCCCTGTCTAGAAATGCCATCGCTTCTTTTTGTTTTGCCATGGGATTGCGCTGATAAATGGGCCCAATCTGTTCTACTGTTTTGGGAGTTTCCATCACTCCTCCAATATTCCTGGATACATGGCCCATATATTTTACCATTTGACCTATCAACTGGCTGTACATTGTTTTAAGGTTACCGTATCCTTCGTTGTCAACCCTTGTCCACTCAGGTAATTTGATTAGTACCCTTTTTAGGTTTTTGATTCCATACGTACTGGATATCATGGCATTGTCGCCGATGTCCTCGCTTTGGGAACGCGGATCATCAAGGTTCGATTCACTTCCAAACCATAACCGGTTGTTTTTAAGTTTGTTAATCGTAAGCTTATTTAAGATCGGGATCTCTGCTGCTGCACTTTTATTGTCAAAAAACTTGTATCCCCATTCAATGGCCCAAAGGTCATAGTCGCCAATGCGTGGATAAATTCCTGTTGGGCTGATGTGATCTTCAGGTTGAGCAACATAGTTAAAACGCGCGTAATCCATGATGGATGGTGTATGCCCGTTCGCTTCGACGAAAGCCTTATCTCTTAGTTTTTCCGAAGGTACTGTTGAACTCGAACCAAAGTTGTGTCGCAGGCCTAAAGTATGTCCCACTTCATGAGAGGATACAAACCTGATCAGTTGTCCCATCAGTTCATCGCTGAATTCCATTTTTCTTGCACGGGGATCAATTGCAGAGGCCTGAATCATATACCAGTCGTGCACCAGTTTCATCACATTATGATACCAGTTGATGTGGCTTTCCATGATCTCGCCACTACGCGGGTCGGCAACACTGGGGCCGGTGGCATTTGGCAGTTCAGATGGTTTATAAACAATGGCTGAATGCTGTGCATCTTCCAGACTCCAGGTAGAATCCTGTTTATTTGTTGGTGCTACCTTCGCTATAATTGCATTTTTAAATCCTGCCTTTTCAAAAGCCTTCTGCCAGTCATTTACGCCGGCGATAAGATAGGGTACCCACTTTTGGGGGGTAGCAGGATCAATATAATATACGATAGGTTTCTTTGGCTCGACCAATACCCCTTTTTTATAAGCACCGAGGTCTTCGGTTTTAGGTTCAAGCCGCCAGCGTCTTATCATCTCAACTTCCTTTATGCCCTGCGGGTTGCCATCAAAATCAATGTAGCCCACCGTAAAATAACCAATCCTGGGGTCCGCATATCTTGGTTTCATTGGTATCTTGGGTAACATGACCATTGAAACATTTAGCTCCATGGTGGCCGAACTGGATTGGGAACTCATATCAATGTCGGCTGCAGTTCCAGGTTTTGGCGGCGCAGGGCTGAGCATGTAGGTTTTTACCACATTGATCTCCACATTTGTAGGGAAACTTTTGATACCAATTATATAACTCTTATCGGGCTGTGGTGCTGCAATACGAAAACCTGCTTTACCATTTGCAGACCCAAAGTAAAAAATATCATTATCACTATTGATGTAGTCGGTCATGTCAATAACGCTGCCCTTCTTATCAGCTGAAAATGCTGCTATAGTAAATGATGCAGCAATTGGCTGAATGTTCGAGCGCTGCAGATTTTGATACATTGCTGTCGTACTGTCTGTTCCATATGTTTTATACGATATTTTACGCATAAAAATTTTATTAGAAGGGCCTTTATCAAAACGGATGACTGTACTTCCAAGTTGATCCCCTGCATAACCCAGTGACGATCCGCCCTTTGAGATACGGCTTACAATTAAAATATCCCTTCCTAATATACTGTCGGCGATTTCAAAGAAATATTTATCTTCAAGTTTATGGGTAGTAATCATACCCTTACGTGTAACTGCCTTTTCGGTGATGACCTGCTCAAAAGGCTTAGGCAGATTCTTGTTAGCTGGAGTAGGCAGCACTGTACCTGATTTCTTTAAAGAGTCTGAAGATGTGGTTGCTGGAATTGCCGGTTTTGTTTGAGCACTGGCAATAAGAATTGATATGATACCCGAAAAGGTAAACATTATAAATCTTTTCATGATGGATTTATTAATAAAGAGCGTGCTTAAACGCACGCTCAGACTGAATTTATTTGATCAATTGCCTTAATTTTTCTGTAAGCGCTTCGCCCCTCAGATTTTTTCCAATAATCATTCCCTGAGGATCAATTAATAAGTTCTGCGGGACAGAGTTAATCCCATAAGTAAGGGCAACTTCATTTTTCCAGCCTTTCAGGTCACTCACCTGGATCCATGGCAAACCGTCGCTTTTAACCGCGGCCGCCCAGGCTGCTTTACCTCCAGGATAATCCAGGGATACGCCAACTATCTCAAAGTTTTTGTCTTTAAGTTCATTATAAGCCTTCACTACATTCGGATTTTCTGCGCGGCATGGTGCACACCAGCTGGCCCAGAAATCTACAAGGACGTATTTGCCACGTAAAGAAGATAAGGTAAATGATTTTCCATTAAGATCATTCTGCGTAAAATCTGTTGCTTTGGTGCCGGGTTGGGCCCTTTTGGCAATATTTATTCGCTCCAGGTTTTTTTTGCCAAGTGGAGAAGATCTTAATTCGGATGAAAAGTTATTGAACAAGGATTCCATCTCAGCGGGTACAAATTTTTGATCGAGTACCTCATTAAATGTATACAAACCCATAAAAGATTGTGTATGGGATGTGGCAAATAGTAATCTGACCTTTCTGAGTTCTTCCACAGTTTGTTGAACGATTTCGCCAGCATTTTTGCGGACTTCCAATGGATACACTGATACGCCTGCACTGGTTTTTTTTCCAAATTCATCTTGTATCCGCATTATGGTTTTTACCATCAAACTGGAAATGGCTTCCAGGTCTCTATATTCACGATCCGCAACTGAGCCTTTAACTGAAGCATATTTAATAGAATCTTGAGCTGTTACATCGATCTGTGAGTTTTCTAAAAAAAAATCCAACATGTCCGGGCGGTATTGTGATTCCGGTGTACTGATGCGTTTTAACCTAAGGGCTGCCCGCTGCGGTTCAGTTATGCTTCCGTTAAACTGAAACTGGCCATTAACTAAAGTTGCCGAATCGGTATCTTTAAATTGATTGGACTGCATCGTTACCAGGTAAACTTTTGCAGGTTCATTCAATCCAGAAATTTTTCCGCTTATCGTGTAAGTATTTTGGGCTGCTCCGATTAAGGGGAACAGCATGAACATAGCAATTATTATTTTTTTCATTTTTATATGAATTCAGATTATTGATTCTAACTATTTTGATCCCAATAATTCAGCTAATTTTTTATCCAGTTCATCGCCCCTTAAGTTTTTAGCCACAATTTTCCCTTCTGGTGAGATCAGAAAATTAGCAGGAATCGCAGTCACGCCATAGGCTAATGCTGCCTGACTATTTGCTCCTTTGAGTTCGGAGGTTTGCGTCCACGGTAAACCATCCTGTTCCACTGCCTTCAACCATGCGTTTTTCATATCTGAATCGTCGATTGACACCCCAAGGATGGTAAAATTTTTGCTTTTGTATTTATTGTATGCCTTAAGCAGATTTGGGTTTTCAGCCCGGCATGGCTTGCACCATGATGCCCAGAAATCAACAAGCACATACTGTCCTTTAAAATCGGATAGCCTGACTGGTTTTCCGTTAGGATCATTTTGCGTAAAATCTGTGGCAGTAACCCCTACATTTGTTTTTCTACCTGTTTCAATCATGGCTTGCACTTTTTTTCCTGGTCCTGATTCGCGCAGAGCAGGCGTAAATTTCGCAAATTTAGCTTGAGCGTTATCTGGGTTGAAATCCTGACCAAGCTCAAGGTTGATAAAAGTGATTAACGCAATCATGGAATTTGGGTTTTTGGAGATAAATGTCCGGCTTACGCTGTCGAAACCGGCCTGTGAGGTAAGCATCGGTGCCCTTAGTGACCTCCGTAAAACCGAATCTTTTTGTTGTTCCTTGCTCCAGCTGTTGTAGACTTTCATTACGGAGTCCGCAGTTTTCCGGAAAGGTTTTTGCATGGCCATCAGCTGCTCTTGTTCCTCATTGGTTTTAGATCCGGTCACCAGGGCATCCTCAAGCAAACCCTTCGTTGTGATGTTAATTCTGGAATTTTCAAGATAAAATTCAATACCATCATTTGATTTTTGATAAACACCATTTACCTTGGGCTTAAGATAAATGTAAGCCCTCAGTGGGTTACTTACGGCACCCTTAAACACAAATTGCCCGTCTTGAACCGCTACCGAATCCAGAACTTTTTTCCCCTGACTGCTGTAACTCAGGTATGCCATTGCCGGACCTGTTTTTTCAGTCATCTTACCAATTATGGTAAATTGGCTCTGTGCCCTGGCGCCGATAGTTAAAACACAGATGTACATGATGATAAAGCTTATTTTTTTCATTTCTATATTATTATAGTTGCTGGCTTTAATAAATTAAATACTAAAGCCATTCAATCGTTATTAATTATTTGATTTTTAAGGAACCAGAGCAATGCCGCTCACGAACACGACTGGTAGATTCGAATACCTGGCAGCAGTTAATACGGTGAAGCGCAGGTACCTTGCGGTGGTTAATCCTAAATCAAGTGTCTGTTCGTTATTTACGAGATTGCCAGCAAATATGCCTTTGTTTATCCAGGTTGTACCATTCATACTTGTTTCAATTTGTATAGATGTTGGATGTCCTCCGGAAGTTGGATAGGCCAGTATTGTGGGATAAAAGTATCTTAATCCGGTAAAAGTGTATTCATCGTTAAAATTGATGGTCACAAACTGTGGCATTTGTTGTGTGGTGCTGCTAAGCCAATATGTGGTTTTGTCATTGTCGTCTCTAACATTCGCTGCGCCGACAGCAGAACTATTTTGCGAAGAAAAGGCTGCAATGGTCCAGGTGTCTCTTGGAATGAACTTCGCTTTTTGTGTTTTAAAAACATAATAGATCACCCTTGTGGTGGCAGCACCTTCGGTTTTACCATCGACAGCATAAATTACGATTGGCAAAACATAAGTTGTTCTTCCTTTCAGTTTGGTTTGTTGGCCGATGTTAAGTTGTGCAGGCTCTGAGACCGATGAACCGGCCCTAATCACCGTATTTGCTTTGTAAAACAGGTAAGATGTAGCAGGTAAGAGTACTGCATTTCCATATTTTGCACGAAATTCTGTGATTTTGGTCGTATCTACCGCAAAGCTTATATTGTGATCACCTGAAGATAGACTACCCGACAAAGCAGCTTTAATATCAAATACCATAGCGACATCATCCAGTATCGGAAGTGATACCTCTATCGAATCCTTTGTGGATGGAAAATCAAAAGAAACACTTGCATTGGGTAGAGAAACCAAAGATTTTTCCTTGCTGCATGCTGCTGTGAACAGCATGAGCGAGCAGATTATAAATATTTTGAATTTTTGCATGTCCTTGTTTGTTATGGATTTTGTTGCATGTCGGGGTTAAAACTGATCACCTGAAAAGGGATCTGTAGCGTATAGCGGTTGCTATGTGGGGGTAAAGTTACAATAGCAGTATGCTGTGCATTGTACCGTGTAACGGTTCCCATTCTGTTTTCCTTGTCCAGTCGTCGCATGTCAAACCAGCGCAGGCCGTTAAAGGGCATTTCGTGACGCCTTTCTAAAAAAACCTGTTCAAGTACTGCATCCTGGTCAGCAGAAGTGTAGTCTGTATAGTTCGAAAACCTGTTTCTGCGGATATCGTTCAACTGGGTTAATGCTTCGGTCAAATCTCCATTTCGAGCAGCACATTCGGCTATAATTAATTTCATTTCCTGTACGGAAGTTCCCGGGTTTACGTATTGGAGGGTAGGAGATACAAACAATGGTATGTACAAGGTCGCGCCCCTGTTAATGAATGCATATCCATCTGCGCTACTGTAAAGTTTGCGTACCCGGAGATCATTACTCAGAAAAGAGCGCAATAAATCCAGTGTAGGAGTGGTTTGTGCCAGGTAAATCCTGCCATAAATTACATCAGGATGAATACTGAGAAAATTAGTGGCTGGAAGCGCGCCGTTGAAATTGATCATTACTGCTTTGGTATTAGAAAGGGCGAGTTCTGCATATTTACGTGCCTCAGCGTAATTTCTCATGTAAAAATATGTTCTGGCTAAAACACTGTATCCGGCTGCCTTGGAACCTCGTAAACGGTTGGCGGAGTTGTCAGCCGGAAGATCTGCCATAGCCTCGTTAACGTCATCAATAATATGCTGGTGAACAGCTCCGACCGAGCTTCTGCCTGGAGCTTTCTGACTGACATCATTTGACGTCACAAACGGAACACCGGGATCCTGCTGTGCAGTGGTGGCATCATAAGGTTTACCATATTCATTGATCAGATAGAAATATTCCATTGCCCTGCCCAGTAATGCCTCTGCTCTAAGGCTTCTTTTTTTTGCTGCTGTTCCTCCTGTGGCATTGTCAATACCAACCAGCACGGTATTATAGAGGTTAATTCTTCCATAATGATCACCCCAGATTGGAGGAGAGGTATTGATGTCTGTTGTAAATTGAAGTGACCATGTATAGATGAGCTCAGTGGGATCAATTGCGGGCGTCTTAACAGTTACAAAATCATAATTATCACCCAAATAGTTTAAATAATTGTATGCAGAGGGCGCCACTGCGCCAGAATATAAGTTGTCGTTGTTTAAAAACTGATCATAATTGTCAACTGTGGAAAGGAGCGTTCTTCCCTTTGGAGTGATATCAAGATACTTATCACATCCCGTAAATGCCAGACAGCAAACCAGCATACAGATAAAATTTATATTTAAATTTTTCATTTCGTTACTGTTTAAAAGTTGGTTAATAAAGCTAAAGAGAAAGTAGGGGTGATATACGACTTTTCATAACCTCCTGCACCGAGGCTGTAGTTATATCTGTTTAAGCCTACCGTGTAGAGGTTGGAGGCTTGAGCTTTAATTTCCAGGTGACTTAATCCAATCTTTTTAATGAAATTCGACTGGTCAAAATTGTAAGAAACAATAAGATCACCCAAGGTGACGTAATCTCCGTGTACTACGTATTTGTCTGCAAAATTGTAGGCATCCCTGGCATTCTGGTTACCGAAAAAACCAGCAAGCCCCATTACATCAGTTTTTAATTCGTCTCCAGCCACTTTCCAATAGCTTCCCGCACCTTCCAGAGGCCTGTTAGCACTCGGATCAGGTCTGGGAACCCGAACCTTGAAACCTCCGTAATAATTAATGGTTGCCTGAAAATAAAAACTGCCAACATCTACCCTGTTAGTTAGACCGGCAAAAATGGTTGGGATGGAAGATCCTGAATAGCCAACAACGCCAGAAGTATCACTTCTCAATGCAATTCCCGTTGGTGTATTTCCAGCTGGCGCCTGCGTACTATAAATCTTGCCTGCGTTACCTGCTACCAGTGGAAAACCCTTATCGTCAAGGCCTAAATAATTATAGGAGAACATAGCGCCAACAGGATAATTTTTAACATATCCGAGAGCGGCAAGCGTTGACGGTCTGGAGTCTGAGGCCCGGTATACATCTAATACTTTGCTGGTGTTTCTGGAAATTGCAAAAGCAGTGTTCCAGTTTAATTTAGGTGTGGAGATCCAGTCCGCATTCAGATTCAGTTCCAATCCCTGATTATTGATGGTTGCCTGATTAATGAGGGTAGGGCTGACACCTATCGTTGGATCAATAACCGCATTTCCTAAAAGATCAGTGCTCCTTTTAGTATAGTAATCTACTGAACCCCTTACGTTTTTGAAAATCGTATAATCAAGCCCAACATTTAGGTTTTTAGTTTGTTCCCAACGTAAACTGCTGTTTGCATAAGAAAGAAGTGTGAGCGCCTGGGTGGTAGGGGTAATGTAACCGCTCAATACGCTCCTGGCAATGACTTCTGGCAGAGATGATTTTGCAACATTACCATTGAAACCATACGATGCACGTAGTTTGAGGGTATTAATCCAGTCTATATTGTCCATAAAACTTTCCTTGTTAATGTTCCATCCCGCACCTACCGACCATAGTGGCTTGTATTTGTATTTTGGATTGGTTCCGAAGAGATTGGACTGATCTATGCGCGCACTGGCTGTAAGGGTATATGTATTCCTGAAAGCGTAGGTAAAAGTGGAATAACCTGATAAAAACCGGTCTTCCGTATATTGCTGGTTAAATAAGCTATTGAAATAACCTTGTCCCTGTAGGGGGGAGCCCAATTGAAAACTGCCCACAACGGCTCCGGTACTGATTGCGGAGAAATCAACAGGCTGAAGTAGTAAAGATTCATCGTTGTACCCAAAATAGGCTGCCGTATTGCCTTTGTTGACCAGACTTCTTACTTCTCCACCTGCAATAACACTAAAAAAGTGATCCTTGGCAAAGGTTCTGTTGAAGTTCAATTGTGTACGTGCAGTATAACTTGTAGTTGTGGCACCCTGTTGGTTGAGATAACCACCTACTGGTATATTGTATTTCAGAGTACCGTCAGCATTTTTTACAGCATAACTGTTAATGTAATTGATGGTTTCTGAGGAGCGTTCAGAAGCACTATGCCTGAAGTCCCAACGTGAGTTTTCATAAACGCCGCCAAAGGTTAAGTCAAACCCACCACCAATATTGTAGTTAAAGTCGGCTTTGAAGCGGTTATTTACAATATGAGTTTTATCGGATATTTCGTTCAAGTCTATAAGAGGGTAATATAAATTATCGTCCAGCCCCTGTGCCACCAGCGAACGGTTAAAATAAGGCGAGATACCTCCTCCAAGAATATAGTTCGGATTTCCGTTTACGTCCAGATAGTGCTCATAAGGTTCTACGGATGAAACCCCAGGCACGGGTGCACCATTCATCCGCTGCTCCTGATAGTCAGTCGAAATGTCCAGAGACAGGCGCTTAGTAAACTTTAGCAGGCTTCGGGCAGAGATTGAAAATCTGTTATCATCGTTTTTAATCGAAGATGCGCGGCTACCTGTATAATTTGAACTGATATAATAAAGTGCATTTGGGCTGCCGCCCGAAACATTTAGGTTATAGCTCTTAGTGAATGCGCTTCTCAGAAAAACATCGCTGTATTCATCCAGATTGTCATATCCTGCCAGTCCGGCGTAAGAAGCTGCTGCCTGTGCAGGTGTGATCATATTTGCCGCGGCCTGAGCCAAAAGATAATATACAGGCGAACGTCTTATGTTTCCCTCATTTCCCCTTGCCAGCCCTGCCCATGTATTGGAATTTACACTCGAAGCAAATACAGATCTCCTATAGTCAACTGCAATAGCGGAAGCATCATCTGCCCACCTGTACCTGCTGTAATTTTCTTTTGGCGTAAGCGCGGTAGTCGCCCTAAATGTAAACTGCGCTTTACCCGCAAGAGGGGTTTTTCTTTCAATAACGATCACCCCGTTTGATGCCCTTACACCATATACTGTGGCTGCTGCTGCATCTTTTAGAACTGTTACCGATTTAATTTCGTTGGGGTCTATAAGGTCAAGCGTCAGCTCTGTCGGATAACCATCAACAACGATAAGCGGAGTCTGATTTGCAGACATCGTGGAAATACCACGGATATTAAATAGGGGCCTGCTCGATGCATCGCCTCCGGGAACAGTACTATTGAATAGCACACTATTGTTGATCATCAGCCCTGGCAATTTATTGATCAGTCCATCAAGAAAGTTTGTACTGATCCTGGATTCGTACATTTTGCTGCTCAACTGAGACACCGCACCGGTGCTTTGCTCAGGTTTAATGCGTTGGTACCCTGTATTTACCGTTACGGCAACTTCATCTAAATGACTAACAGACATGCTCAGCGCAATCGTTCCCATATCTTTTGCAGCAGGGATCTCTTTGTATTGGTAGCCAATAAAACTGATTATAATGATCGCGCTTTCATCAACATTTGGCAATAGGAAAAAACCATTCGTAGCTGTTCTAACACCTTGCCCAGAACCTTTAATAATTACAGTTGCCCCTGATAGTGGCTTGCCGGATGCAGAATCTACTACTTTTCCCGTAATGGTAATGGGGGCAATAAAGGTTGAAATGTCTTTTTTAAGCGATGGTCTCGTTCTCGGTGTAACGACAACCGATTTGTCCCCTATATTAAAGTCAAGAGGCTGGTTGGAAAAAATTTCTTTAAGAACAATGTTCAATTCAACATTCTGGACATCAATTGTTACAGGTTTTGCGCTTTTCAGTAACGAGGTGGTATACAGAAAATCATAGCCTGTTTGCGTACTGATCTTATTGAAGACCTGGCCAAGTGCTATGTTTTTTTCTTTTAGCGTAACCTTTTGGGCGAGGGTAGTAGCGCTGACCTGTAAAATAATTGCCGTCAGAAGAAGTGCAGTAAACTTCATAGTCATGAGCATTTTTTTCATGCAACCTTTCGGCTGCACAAAAAATTTAGGGTAAAGTTTGTACATTTGTTTAGGATGGGTTTATACGTTGCACCTATTCATTTTCAGATGGTTCAGGTGTTCCGTGTTCCTTAAATAGTTTGTTTGATTATTTGGGATCCATGTAATGGTCATTCCGGCTCGACCCCGGAATGCCTTTTTGGAATGGTAGGCTGTAGGCTTATTTCATCACGCTTACCCTCCTCCCTTCAATTTGAAAATGGACAGCCATTGTTTGTTCAAGCATCTTTAGTACCTGACTTATATTTTTATAGCGTGAGATTTTACCATTGAAACCCTCCTGAGATATTGGTCCCTTAAAAGAAACTTCGATATTATACCATCTCGAGAGCTTACGCATGATGCTTTCAATATTCTCGTCATTGAAACGGAAGTAACCGTTTTTCCAGGCAATGGATTCTTCGGTATCAGCAGGTTTAATAGATATTCCTTTAGCACTCAGTTCTGCCTGTTCACCAGGTTTGATGGTTTTGGTTTGGTTTGTACCACTTACACGCACAGACCCTTCAATCAACGTTGTTTTGATGTTGCTTTCGTTGGTGTAGGCATTAATATTAAAATGCGTTCCCAGCACTTCCACTAACTGACCCGCTGAAACAACCCTGAAAGGCTTAGCTTTATTATGGGCTACCTCAAAATAAACCTCACCGGTAATTTCTACTTTACGTTCAGAACCATTAAAGCTGGTCGGGTATTTAATACTTGAAGCAGCGTTCAGCCATGCATTTGTCCCGTCAGATAGCGTTAAATGGTATTGACCACCCAAAGGTGTACTTACCACATTATATTGAATTAGTGATGGTGATGGTTTGGGCGATGTCGTTTGATAAGAAATGTTTCCATCTGAAGTTTTTATCACGCTGACATCGGGTAGTTGTGCAAGATTTCCGTTTTTTGCATCCGATAGCATGATCTTTTTTCCGTCTGATAAGGTTAGGATTGCATGATTACCACCCGGAGCAATATCATTTGCAGCTGTTTTGGATACCGGGCTAATACGTTCTCTTGTGATCAGGTAAAGTCCGCTTATCCCAAGCAGCGCAGCAATCGATGCTGCAGCTACCCAACGTGACCATCGGAAACTGCGAAGCGACTTTATGCTTCCATTTTTGGCGATGGATAGGTACAACCGCCGCTCCATTTCCGCTTTGGATTCTTCAGTTTGCAGTTCCAGGGAATTATCAATGCTGTCATACCATTGATCAAATTCAGCTTGTTCAGCTTTTGATATACTGCCATTCCGCCACTTTTCAGCAAGAAAATAGATTCGCTCTGTTGGATTTTGGTATTGCATATTAGCCTGTTTTGATATAAAGCCAAATAAAAGCTAGCTAACCCTACCTTATGTTTAAGAAATTATTAAGTTATTGTAAATAATATTGCAGAATAGGCCTAAAAGGCACTGTAGGCTACTTTTTTAATGTAGGCAAAATTAACAGCATGCAAACAACTAACGGCCCAAAACGCGATTTTAGTAATTTCAGTGCATGTGTGATGTGTTTTTCTACTGCTTTTTCCGAGATATTTAGTTTCTCGGCAATTTTTTTGTTTGGTAATTCAGTTTCCCTACTCATCCGAAAAACAAGCTGACACTTAGGGGGCAGAGAACTGATGGTGTTTTCCAACTGCCGTTGTAGGGTTTCAAGATCAAAAGCTACATGAACCGGCTCAATATAATTTGGATTTTCATGTGAAAAGGCAGTATTGCGAGTTAGTTCCCTGGATTTCTTCGCCAATCTGTTAATGATCTCAAACTTGACCGCAACAGCAAAATAATTATCAAAACCAACTTTCAATTCAAACCGCTCCCGACGCTTCCAAAGGTTAAGGAATATTTCTTGAACAGCTTCTTCGGCTTCGTCAATATCTCCCAGTCGTTTTCCTGCAATAGCCAGCAACTTATCCCAATACTTCTGATAAATTGCCTTGAACGCACCCTCGTCACCAGTCTGAAGTAAGGCTGCAAGTTCCATATCATTTTGAGTGGTATAGGTGGTCATGTTGGGTTAACAAATATAATGATTTAAGTTAAGTAATCTTGCCTGAACAGTTTTAGATAGTTGTGATTGACATCTCGCGAAAATCAAAGGTTTTAATTTCTCGATCCCTGCGGCTAATTTATAGGTGGTATTTACAGTAGATCTGCTCACCTTCTTCATGATGTACTGTCCCGCAAGACTCGCCTGATGTCATAAATTAACTCTTTTATTTTAAACGTAAATACAATTAAATCTATTAATAACTAGTTAGCAACTACATTAAATTTATTCTTTACTTACCAAATTGTTATGATCTACATCCGGTGGCAAGTCGCGGAGTTATTTGTAAATTTGATTTCTTTTTGTCAAATGACAAATGATACTGAGTTAATATGGCAAGGACTGAGACAAAATGAAACGCTTGGTTAGAAAATATGGTAACTTTCTCCCTTTATTAAAAACTTAGACCAACTTAAATGATTAATGAATGTTTCGAATGTGAAATTTTAAGGGCTAGCAGAACTAGGCTACTGCAATTAATGGAAACAATTGATAGCGAAATATTATTTAAAATCCCAAAAAGGTTTTAACAATAATATAATCTGGCAAATTGGTCATTGTATTACTTCCCAACAGAGACATATGTATATGCGTAGCGGATTACCAATGTATATTTCTAAAGAATTTATGGAGTCGTTCAAAATTGGCTCTTCTCCAAGTTCTTGGAAAAATACCCCAGATGTGAACGAGGTAAAACGTTTATTGATTGATACAGTTAACCATCTTGAATCCGATCTGGAATCCGGATTATTTGTCAATTATGAGCCCTTTGAGCTACCCATAGGGTTTCAAGTGAAAAATCATTTTCAAGCACTACAAGCCGCTAACTATCACGAGGCGGAGCATAGTGGGAAGATTTTTATGTATTTGAAACTGCTACTGAAAGAGTGAAGTACATCGGTGAAGATTTACATCATAATCAGGCTAACAACTGCAATTCTTGAGGTAGAAATTCATACTCATAATATCATTAATTTCTAATTATATGTGTCCACTTTTTCAAAAGGAAAAGCAGTTAATCCTTAGCTTTCACCGATTTCAAAAAAACAAAACCCACTACACCCGCTAGGATTGAAGCCGTTAAAATCGCAAACTTCGCTTCCGAGACATGGAGTACTTCGCTAAAGGAGAGCAGGGCAATAAAAATCGACATGGTAAAACCGATTCCAGCGAGCATGCCCAAACCTAAGATATGTTTCCAGCCTGCCCCGGTGGGTAAATCGGCCCATTTTAATTTCACTGCGAGCCAACTGAAAAAAGTTACCCCGATGGTTTTGCCTGCAAACAAACCTAAAATAATGCCGAGTCCTAAAGGAGAAACCAGTCCGGTAAGCATTTCCTTTTGGAAAGTGATATTGGTATTGGCCAATGCGAAAACGGGCATAATGAGGTAGTTTACAGGAGTAGTTAAAAAATGCTCGAGTTTCTCTAAAGGCGATTCGATATCAGTTTCGTTAGTAGGGATGGTAAAAGCCAGTAATACGCCCGCAATGGTGGCATGGATGCCTGAGTGGTGAATGAAATACCAAAGAAATATACCCGGGATGAGGTAAAGTACGAGTTTCTTTATGCCGAAATAATTCATTAAAGCTAGAAGTACCAAAATTCCCCCGGCCATGGCCAGGTACTCGAAATGGATCTGCTGGGTATAAAAGATCGCGATGACGAGAATGGCGCCGAGATCATCTACAATTGCTAAAGCAGCCAGAAAGATTTTTAAACTGGGCGGTACATTTTTACCCAGCATGGCAATAATAGCGAGGGCGAAGGCAATATCAGTTGCCATAGGGATGCCCCAGCCTCCGGCAGTTTCTATACCTTTATTAAACACCGAATAAATTAAAGCGGGAACAAGCATGCCGCCCAGGGCAGCAATTACAGGCAGTGCTGCACTTTTCATGGAAGAGAGTTCGCCTTCTACAAGCTCGCGTTTGATTTCCAATCCTACCAATAAAAAGAAGATGGCCATTAAGGCGTCATTTATCCAGGCTAAAATGCTGTAGTTGATGACTCCAAAGCCGATTTTTGTGGCTAAAAAGGTTTCAAAATTTTCTTTTGAAGCGGTATTGGCGATGAGTAAGGAAATGGCTACGCAGATCAACAATAAAAAACCACCTACCTGTCCTGAGCGAAAGAAACGCTTAAATGCTTCTAGATTGATTAGTTTAGCCATAGGGGTAAAAATAGGAAAAATGAAGGGATAGGGGGGAGAAAAAGGGATAATTATTCAAAGACTTCTCCATTCCGTTGCACTACAGTCGAAATGAAGATAATTCTTCTAAAATAAAAAGCCACAGATATTTTAAATCTGCGGCTTTTCGTTTTTTTCGTCATTCTGAACTTGTTTCAGAATCTATTAATATGCTAATCTTGACGTAAAATAGGCTGCATGACGCAAATTGCACTAACACTCCGCATGTATGGGGATGACACAACCGCTTTCATTATGGCTTCTTACCAATATTTACCCTGATATTCACTTCAAAATCGCCATCGGTATAACCACTAATGGCTGAAGTTGCGGTGTTGTAATAAGCCATAAAATATAGGGTCGATTTATAGTTCATACCAAAACCAACCGTAGCATTTTGTGTATTGTGGTACATGGCCATTACATAGAGTTTATCGTTGGCAAGGTTTGCGTTTAAACCGGCATCCCATAAATTTTTGTAATTCTTTATACCCCTGAATACACCTTTAGGCTCCAGGCTGATTCCGTTTATACCTGAGCTAAACATGAACTTGTAACTTACCGCTGAATAAAATGTTGGCTTATCAGCAAAGTTTAAATCATCTTTCCTAAAAACGGAACGCATGTTAGGAACAGCACCTTCAACGGTTAGTCCTTTTGAGGTATAAGAGATACCGAAATCGCCATCCAGGTAATAACCCCGATCGTTAAAACGTGCGATGGATGGGTCGTTAATATCGCTATTTCTTACACTGCTTAAATCCAGTTTATCCTGACTTGCGCCAAAGGAAATTCCGAAGTTTAGCTTCTGGTCGTCGCTGTTCAAGGGAAGGTGGTAAGCAAAGGTTCCAACGGCTTTGGTGCGCTGTATGCCACCCGATTTCTCGTTGTATATGTTTACACCCCAACCCACTTTGTTTACCTGCTGATCTAAAGTTATGCTCTGGGTAATGGGTGCACCTGGAATGTTCGACCATTGCTTGCGGAAACTTCCGTTGATGTTAAATCCTTCGGTAATACCCGCCATTGATGGGTTAACCAGGTAGCGGTTTTGGAAATATTGTGCATTAAGCGGAAGGATCTGTGCCTTCACGGTGCCTAAAAATAATATACTGGCTGCAAATAGAAACGTTACGCGACGCATTTGCTTTATGTTTTTGGTAATTGCTTTCATGTCTGTAATTAGTCTCTAATGATGTTTATAAAACCTTTGAATGTACCAATGCCCTTACCGAGATCAATGATGTAATAATAAGTGCCTTCGTTTAGTGGGCTGCCGTTTATTGTTCCATCCCAATCATTGGCATAAGTTTGCTTGGTATATAAAACCCGCCCGGCCTTATCAAATATTCTTAAGGTATTGTTTGGATAATAATCGATGTTTTTTACGATAAATTTATCGTTATACCCATCACCATTAGGAGTGATTACTGTACTGGCTTCTAACTTATAATCTTCGGTTACGGTTATTGAAATTGTCTGATCGCTTACACAACCACTGGCATTGGTTACAGTTACTTTATAGGTACCACTTTGTTTTGGCCTGATGACTGCCGATGCCGTATTTTGTCCGTTGGTGATTTCGGCGCCTGTCCAGCTGTATTGTACACCACCAGTTGCAGTTAAAATTATGGCATCGCCTTTCGAGATGGTTACTCCTTTATTGCTGCTGATGGATATTACTGGTAGAGCATTTACGGTTATGGTAGCGGTTCCGGTTTGTGTCTGACCGCAATTAACATCTTTTACATTTACTAAATTATAAACAAATGTACCTGCTACATTACTTGGTGCCGAAAGGGTTACCGATGCGCTTGCTGCAGTAGTGCTTACCGTTTGGCTTGCTCCGCCGTTAATGTTGTAGGTAAAAGTATAAGGTGCAGTTCCGTTTGCTCCGGTAAAGGTGATGGTTTGGGGAACTCCATTTAAACAAACGGTAGCTGTACCCGTAATACTGGCCGTAGCGGTTGAAGTTACTGTTAATTTGAAAGTTTTAGTGACTTTATCTACTCCTCCAAAGTCTGTTCCTCCATTATCCATTACGGTAACCATAATATTGGCTACACCATTCACATTGTTTTTTAAGTGGTAAGTAATTGTTCCTTTGTCTGCACCGTTTGCTGCTACGGTTAATAGATTAAACAGGTTGGTGTTATCTGAGGTAACAGAAAGTATAGTATTTTGTGCGGTTTCAGGACCTGCAGAAATTCCGGTTAAGGCAACGGTCTGGTTATCAGTTGTATAGCAAACTGCCTGATCGGCCACCGCGTCAAGGGTTGGCGCACCATTACCGAACAGATATCTGGTTTTAATCGGATAGTGGTCGGTTGTGGTAGAACTGTAATTGGTAACCAGGGTTTTAACACCATCTAAAACCTCGGCCGAGGCCGGAATGTAATTGAGGTTAAGGCTTTTGGTAATAATTACGTTATCTATTACGGTATTAAAGCCGGCTGTAGATTGTTTGCCTGCTAAACTTAAAGGTAAGGTGACCGGGAAGTAATTTGCTGCATCCTGCGTAAAGTCTGAATATGAAGTACCCGTACCTGCTGGCATTGGGGCAATGGTTTTATTGGCATCGAGCACATCGTTAAAATCGCCGAGAATAATTACTTTTTTACCGGCTAGGTTAGCGTCAAGCCAATCTTTCAATTGTTTGTTGCCATTTTTCCTTCGGTTATAAGAATCAATCTGATCGGCTGTGGTACCGGTGTTTGCTTTGGCATGAATCTCAACGAAATAAACCGTATCCAATTTGTTGTTGATCTTTACCTGCGCCTGCATCATATAAGGGAAACGGCCAGACGACCAGTTTTTGTAAGGGGTACCATCGGCGCTGGTTGCGGGAACTGCAGGGTTATAGGTATCTCTTAAAATGCCTAAAGTCGAAATGGGCTTAATCAGATCGGTTCGGTACATAAAAGCCAGTTTTTGTGCCAATGGATAGTCGGCATCGGCTTTATTATCGGCATATGATCCGAAATCGCTGAATACAACATCGTATCCTGCCGGTAAAACCGTGTTCCTGAACAAAGTGGTATCTACCACCTCTGCAAAGCCATAAATATCTGCATTTAGATTGTTCACTACGGTTTTAACGTTAGCAGCCTGTAATACATCGTTCGATGGATCCTGGGCAGGGCTGCCAAACCATTCGATGTTCCAGTTAACTACTTCCAGCGTGTTAGCAACATCGAAGGTATTTCCATTAAAGGCAACGGTTTTGTTCGCCGAACCGGAAGTGGCAATAGTTACATTTCCGGTATAAGTGGTATTCACCGCGATTGGCGAAAATTTCGCATAAACGGTAGGTGAAGTATTGTTGATATCGGCTTTTGGATACGTAATGGTGCTGCTGTACGTTCCGGTGCTGGTTTTAGACAGCGTGAAGTTAGCCGGAGCAGTTAAGGTAACATCACCAGTCAGGTTTCCTGCAGAAAAACCGAAAGTACTGGCCTCAGAAGTGGTATTGGCCGCCTGAAAACCGAAATTGATGCTCGATGGTGAAGTGGTAATGTCAACTGCTGGTGGTGTGTTGGAATTCGTTACGGCAAAATCATCAACTGTCCAACGGCTGGCCGACGAAGTGGTCGAATGATAAATAATAGCAATATAAACTGGCGTAGCTTTGTAGGCTGATAAATCTATGTTGTCTGATTTAGTCCATTTATCGCGACCCGTTTCAGGGAACTTGCCATCTAAACTGGTCCATGTAGCCAGCGCGGGATCGCCCGAGCCAGTGTAGTTGGTCGAGATTTTGAGCTGTAATTTATCTCCTGCAAAAGCAGATCTCGTCCAGAATGATAAAATGGCATAATTGAATGAAGCAATATTTAAGGCCGGCGAAATCAACCAGTCCTCATTTAAGATATTACCGCTTGAATAACCATTGATCTGGAGGGCATTTCCTGCGCTCGCCACACCTGTAGGGTCGGTCGCGTCATGTCCGAAGGTAGTGGTACAGCCCCAGGTTTGTGGACCTGTTACGCTGTATTGGTAAAAACCATCAGACAGAGCCGAGCTGCCTACATCTGTACAGTTTTCAAAATTGAAAGCCGTTTGGTTAGGGTCTATTGCCGAACCGGTTAATGAAAGTGAAACTGCTGTTGCACCTGTACTATTGTGTAAAACGGCACCGGTTGAATTGCCCACTGCTGTTGGACTAAATTTAACATACACCGTTTGGTTTGCGGCTAAATCGGCCACGCTATAACTTAACGTGGTGGAAAAAGTAACGTTATCTTTAGAAATAGCGTAGGGTGCAGTTGTGGTTAAAGTAGTGGCATTGGTTAAATTACCGGCGGAGAGTACATAGCTTTTTGAAGCTGATGTGGTATTTAATGCCTGGTTGCTGAAAGCCAGGTTTTTTGGCGTAAGAACTAAATACGGACCAGTTGTTGAAGCGGGTTCAGTTACCGAGCTGTTTTGCGGATTTGGTGCCCTTGGTACAAAATCTGAAGAATTTTCATCGCTATCGTATCCATTACCTGCAAATTCTTCTGTACCACCAACGCCCATGGTGGTGGCATTTGATGTTGCACTTGCTTTTCTTTCAATTGATGTGGTGTTGGTTGTGGCAGGTGCAGGGGCAGTACCTTCGTAGCCATTTGCCGTTCCAAAACCAACTTTATCAATAATATTTGCATTAACCGGGTTTGCACCTGTTTGTGGGGTAGCCGAATTGCTTAACAATACCTTTCCGGTTGTACCTGATAGGGTGAGTGTACCAATCTTATCAGGTGTTGGTAAATCTAATGTACCACCTGTGCCCGCCGACTGTTGGATCAGGTAAAAACCTTTTGGGGCGATGGAACCCGATAAGGTTGTTGCTGCCCAGCTGCCTGTACCGGTAGCACTGGCATACTGAACGCTCCAGCCGGTTAAATCAACAGCTGAAAGGGTTGGATTATACAATTCGATAAAGTCGTTTCTATAGGTAGCACCGCTGTTGCCGCCACCGCCATAAACTTCAGAAATAACCACATGATTGGCACCTGTTGGTTCTTTTGTTGAAGTGTTTTGCGGGTTTGGGGCCGTAACTACAAAATCGGTACTGTTGTTGTCGGTATCGTAACCGTTTCCGTTAAACTCTTCGGCGCCCCCAACGCCTAAGGTTGCCGCTGTTGAAGTTGCACTTGCTTTACGTTGAATAGAAGTTGTATTGGAAATTACGGGTGTAGGTGCGGTTTCGAAACCGGTAGCCGTTGGGCCAAAGCCTACTTTATCAACTACCACAGGGGTTGATGGATTGGCGCCAGTTAAAAGTACAGTAGAATTGCTTAAAATTACTTTTCCGGTTGTACCAGATAAGGTTAACGTTCCGGTTGCATCGGGTGTGGGCAAATTAACCGTTCCACCTGCTCCAATAGCTTCCTGGATCAAATAGAAACTTTTTGCAGGTATACTGCCTGTTAAATCTGTTTTTGCCCAGGTGCCTGTTCCGGTAGCATTTAAATACTGTACACTCCAGCCGGTTAAATCAACTGTGGTATTGCCCGGGTTATATAATTCGATAAAGTCATTTTTATAGGTTGCGCCGGTATTTCCGCCTCCACCATAAATTTCAGCTATTACAACGTGTGTTGGCGCTGCGGGTGGAGTTGTACCCACACCTGTGGTAGTAATGTTCTGTGTGCTTGCACCAGTGGTTGAAATACTAATATTGCCAGATGCTGTGGATGATGTTGTAGGGCTAAAACGCGCAGAGACCGTTTTGCTTGTGGCAAGTTCAGCCACAGTATAAATTAGGGAAGTGCTATAGGTAACATTATCTTTTGATATATAAAAAGGTGCTGTAGTGGTCACATTTACCACATCGGTTAAGCCCGTTGCACTCAGGTTAAAGGTTTGTGCCGTAGAATTGGTGCCTGTATTTTGAGAACCAAAATCGAAAGCCGTTTGGTTTACTGTTAAAATGGTTGATAGTCCATTTCCGCTTACCGCAACATTAACCGGGCTGGCACTGGTGCTGGTATTGGTAATATTGCCGCTGGCATTACCGCCTGCTGTTGGGCTGAAACGTACATATACCAATGGCGACGCCGCAACTTCGCCCGTAGTAAAGCTGATGGAATTGCTGAAAGTAATATTGTCTTTCGAAACAAAGAAAGGGGCTGTAGAGTTCACCGAAACTCCAGCCGTTAAATTGGCTCCACCTAATGTATAACTTTGTGCTGTAGAATTTGAATTGATGTTTTGATCGTCGAAAAGCAATGTTGTATTTGAGGCTGATAAAACCGGCGTAGTTGTAGTACTGCCTTTTGGCGTGATGCTAAAATCGTCGATCGTGTAAATGCCATCGCTTCCTAAATCGTCAGTATCTGTCCAGCGGATATAAAGTGTGGCGCCATTTGCCCAGCTAATTGCGTTGATGCTTCCCGAAATAGGGGTTTGGTTTGCAGGTAAGTTACCATCAATGCCGGCTGCTGTGGTCGTTGTTGTTAACTTTTCGTTAAGATCCATGTCAGTAAGCGGGAGCCAGGTGGCTGATGCATCAGCAATACTGGTGGCATTGAAGCTGTATTCGAAATTTAGTTTTTCGTTAACCGTAGCGTTTGAGCCAGTTCTCCACTGTTCCATTACGCCAGATAGATCGATCGTGGTTACCGTTGCACCAGTGTTATTCTGGAATCCGGCACCAAATCTCGGTACCAATGCACCAGAGGCAAGGCTTCCTAACGAACGGTCGGCCGCTCCGGCTGTTCCTGCATTATAGGCAGCGCCACTATTTGACGAAGCGGTGTAAACCGTTAACGTTAAGGCAGAACCAACTGCTGCGGCATTTGTGCCGCTCGCTTTAACGGCACTCCAACCGGCAACTGTTATAGTTCCTGTTGCGGTTATGCCATCAAAATTTTCCGCTTTAGTGGTATTTATTGCCGTTAATGAAACCTGCGCAGATAAATAATTCGAGAAGACCAGAAAAAATAAAATGAGAAGTAGAGGTTTTTTCATAGAATAAGTTTTATTTATAACAAATGTATATGCAATTGCCTTATTATCAGATTAACTTAATGTTAATTCGACCAAATGTGGAAAAATAAATATAATATAGCATAATTTTATGATTGTGCAGACGTTAGTAGGTTTTTTACGAGCACTATCTGGATTATTCACTGAGCGATTCGTCGCCCTGAACTTGTTTCAGGGTCTTTTGGGCTAATTACCTTCTTGATTTTTTCAATGTACATTAAGATATGTACTTACCAGGCTACAGATAGTAGCCATTGTTCATAGGCATGTGATTGGAGCGGAGCCCGGAGCGAGAAACAGGTGAGGACTTTTGTGTAGAGCAGGGCGGGAGGCTGCCAAATGGACCCGGATCACTCACTTTCTTCCAAAAAAATATAATTTAACTGATATAAGCTTTATTCTGGCAATCGTTACGCTAAAATTTTTACAGATATTCCTCAATATTCCCTTTACCCTCACGGATTACTTCGAACTCGCCCGATGTACAATCAATTACGGTAGAGGCTTCATTATCGCCATAGCCGCCATCTATTACCAGGTCTACCAGGTCTTCATATTTTTCGTGGATCAATTCCGGATCGGTAGAATATTCGATCACATCATCATCGTCTTTTATGGAAGTTGATAAGATAGGATTGCCGAGTTCTTTCACAATACAGCGTGCAATGTTGTTATCGGGTACGCGGATACCGACCGTTTTTTTATTCGAACTTAATAATTTTGGTACGTTGTTATTGGCATTAAAAATAAAGGTAAAAGGACCAGGCAGCGCTTTTTTTAATACCCTGAAAGTGGTATTGTCAATCGGTTTAATGTAATCAGAAATGTGCTTTAAATCATGACAGATAAAAGAGAAATTGGCCTTTTCGGGTTTTATCCCACGTATTCTGCAGATTTTCTCAATGGCTTTCGGATTGGTGATATCGCAGCCCAAACCATATATCGTATCTGTAGGATAGATAATCAGGCCGCCTTTTTTCAGCACTTCAACAACCTGTTCAATAGCCCTTTCGTTTGGGTTTTCTGGATAAATCTTAATAAGCATAGCGTAAAAATAACAATTTAATGGTGTCAGTTGTTTAATAATCATAATCTTTGTAATCACAAAACATCCGCTAATCTGATTTTATGAGAAAAGCTTTCGTCGCGATTGCCGCATTTTTAATAGCCTTAACCATTATGTTGGGCCTGTATCATCCCTTTTTATGGTGGACATTCATTTTTACAGGTCCTTTTGTAATCCTTGGTATTTACGATTTATATCAGCCCAAGCATAGTATTGTAAGAAACTACCCGGTTTTTGGTCGTTTAAGGTATTTTATGGAAGAGTTGAGGCCAAAAGTTTACCAGTACTTTGTAGAAAGCGATACCAACGGTACGCCTTATAACAGGTTAAACCGTTCGTTAATTTATCAACGGGCTAAAAAAGATAATGATACCATTCCCTTTGGAACGCAATTGAATGTTTACGATAATGGCTACGAATGGTTAAGCCATAGTATAGCTGCCATTTCGCATCATGAGTTAAATTTAGATCCGCGTGTTATTGTTGGCGGACCAGATTGTAAGAAACCCTACTCTGCCAGTATTTATAATATTTCGGCCATGAGTTTTGGTTCATTAAGTCAGAATGCCATTCTAGCTTTAAATGGTGGTGCCAAAATGGGCAATTTTGCGCATAATACTGGCGAAGGTGGAATCAGCGATTACCACCGTCAGCCAGGGGGCGATTTAATCTGGCAGATTGGTACGGGTTATTTCGGTTGCCGCAATGATGATGGTACTTTTAATTACGATGCTTATGCCGAGCGCGCAAAAACCGATCAGGTAAAAATGATTGAAATTAAACTTTCACAGGGCGCTAAACCAGGGCATGGAGGTATGCTGCCAGCTAAAAAGGTAACGCCAGAAGTGGCCAGGATCCGTTTGGTGCCAGAAGGTAAAGATGTCTTGTCGCCGCCTGCACATTCCGCATTTAATACACCTATAGGTTTGTTGGAGTTTGTTAAAAAACTTCGCGATTTATCGGGTGGTAAACCTGTAGGTTTTAAGCTTTGTATCGGTCGTAAAAGCGAATTTTATGCCATTTGTAAAGCTATGGTAGAAACCGGAATTTATCCTGATTTTATTACCGTTGATGGCGGCGAGGGCGGTACAGGTGCTGCACCGCAGGAATTTTCGAATTCGGTAGGTATGCCTTTGCGTGAAGGGGTTGCTTTTGTGTATGATGTTTTAAATGGTTTTGACCTGAAAAAACACATTAAAATTATTGCTTCGGGTAAAGTGGCAACAGGTTTCGATCTGGTTAAAAATATAGCCCTTGGTGCCGATATGTGTAATGCTGCCCGTGGAATGATGTTCGCTTTAGGCTGTATTCAGGCTTTAGAGTGTAACAGCAATACCTGCCCAACGGGAGTAGCTACCCAAGATCAGAGTTTAATGAAAGGCCTGGTAGTGGAAGATAAAACGGTTCGTGTTAAAAACTTCCATAACCTAACCGTAGCCAGTGCGGTAGAATTGTTAGGTGCAGCGGGTTTAAGAGAAACACATCAGTTAAGCAGGGCCTATATCAATAGGCGCGTAAGTCCAAGTGTAATGCAGAGTTATCTGGAGACTTTCCCCTACATCCCGGCAGGTAGTCTGTTAAAAACACCTTATCCAACCCGTTACGAATTGGGCATGGCCTTAAGCACTTCAGCCAGTTTTGCGCCTACTGATTATAAGGTTTCGGCAGTAGATTATTCGCATGCTAATCCATATGGAGATAATATGCATGAGGAAGGGCGCTAGGGTAACTTGCAAAGTTTCAATAGGCTGAGCGTCGGCAGAACTTCGTAAGTCTGGCTGGAGGAAAGCATGTTTTTTTAGCGCAAGGGCAGCTGTGGGTAAGCTTCCAAAGTCCAAAGGGCTTGAGTAAGGGTAGAACTTCGGAAGTTTAGCGTATGGCAACTCATTAGTTTTTTTGGAAAGCAAGGGCAGTAGTGCTTAGGTTTATTCAGTCCTGCTTTTCATTACATGTCCGCTCCCGATGAAAAAAACGGGATTGCGGGCTTTCCATTTCAATCAGGTTTAGGTGGGCAAAACAGAAGAAAAATCAATGTTTAAATCATCAAATGCCTCATTGGGGCCATCAATTTAAACGTAGGTATTGTCCGTCTGAGCCTGTCAAAGACCTTTATTATTGATTATTATAGATACTGAAACAAATTCGGTATGATCTGATTTGTTATCTCGATCGTCACCCTTGAATTCATTTCAGGGTCTTAATAACAACAAACTGCATGATAGATACTGAAACAAGTTCAATATGCCGGAACTTGCCCATCAATCGTCATTCTTTGCGAAATTTCGGAATCGCGATCTTTATGGTATGATGAATATCTAATTGCTAGCCTTGCCAATTGAAAAAAATTAATAATAAAAAAAGAGGTCAAGTTTTTTTTAACTTGACCTCTTTAATGCGGGTTATTTGTTTTTTCTAAACCCTAAACCCTAAACCCTAAACCCTAAACCCTAAACCCTAAACCTTTCTAAAACTCTGCGTTTTTAGGGAATCTCGGAAAAGCGATTACGTCACGAATGTTGGTCATTCCGGTTACGAACAATACCAAACGCTCAAAACCTAAACCAAAACCCGAGTGCGGTGCCGATCCAAAACGGCGGGTATCTAAATACCACCAAAGCTCATCCTGCGGGATATTTAAATCTTCCATACGTTTCGTTAAGCGGTCTAAACGTTCTTCACGTTGCGATCCGCCAATCATTTCTCCAATACCCGGAAATAAGATATCCATGGCAGCAACAGTTTGTCTGCCTTCAGCATCTGGTTCATTCTGGCGCATGTAGAATGATTTAATATCAGCAGGATAATCGGTTAAGATTACCGGTTTTTTAAAGTGTTTTTCTACCAGGTAACGTTCGTGCTCACTTTGTAAATCAGCACCCCATTCATCAATCAGGTACTTAAATTGTTTCTTCTGGTTCGGTTTAGAAGATTTTAAAATCCTGATTGCCTCTGTATACGTCAAACGTTCAAATTCGTTGGCTAAACAGAAATCCAGTTTTTCTAACAAACTAAATTCGCTGCGTTCATTTTGTGGTTTTTGTTTATCCTCTTCAGTCAAACGGGTATTTAAAAATTCTAATTCATCTTTGCAGTTATCTAAAGCATATTTTATGACATACTTCATCATGTCTTCTGCAAGCTGCATGTTGTCTTCTAAATCTGCAAAAGCAACTTCAGGTTCAATCATCCAGAACTCTGCTAAGTGACGCGTAGTATTCGAGTTTTCTGCCCTGAAAGTGGGACCGAAAGTGTAAATCTGTCCGAAAGCCATTGCCGCTAACTCGCCTTCCAGTTGTCCGGATACGGTTAAGTTGGTTGCACGGGCAAAGAAATCCTGCGAGAAATCTACTTTACCATCATCTGTACGTGGTGTATTGTCGAAATCTAAAGTGGTTACTTTAAACATTTCGCCCGCACCTTCCGCATCACTTGCGGTAATTACAGGTGTGTGCATGTACACAAAACCACGTTCGTTGTAGAATTGATGGATGGCAAAAGCCAAAGCATGGCGTACCTTAAAAACGGCGTTAAAAGTATTGGTACGGAAACGCAGGTGAGCAATTTCACGTAAAAACTCTAAACTGTGTTTCTTCGGTTGTAATGGAAACTTTTCAGGATCACTATCGCCCAAAATTGCTACACTTGTAGCTTTAATTTCAACAGATTGACCTTTACCAAGCGATTCAATCAATTTACCTGTTGCAGAAATGGCCGCGCCGGTTGTTATTCTTTTCAACAGCTCATCAGGCAAATTATTAAAATCGATCACAACCTGGATATTGCCCATGCAAGATCCGTCATTTAAGGCAATAAACTGATTATTACGGAAAGTTCTAACCCATCCCATAACCGTTACTTCTGTGTCAAATGCTGTCGACTTTAATAAATCTTTAATTTGCTGTCTCTTAATCATATTGTTATTTGTAAAAGGCGCAAATTTAGAAAAAAAAACGTATCAGTGAGCAGTTTTCGGTTTTCAGTGAGCAGTTTTTTTAGCGCAAGGTTATTTCAAACTGCTAACTGTTAATAGTAAACTAAAACTGCTTACTGCTGTTGCTGTTGTTGCTGCATGGCTTCCATATACTGCTGATAGCTGTTTTTGGTTCTCTCGGTAGTTATTGTTCCTGTGGGCTTGCTGTAATTAACCTCTTTTGGCTGGAAGTAAGTTTCATGATCGTTGAAATCTTCATCATTATAACCTACTGATACATTTACTTCCATGATGTGTTCGAAGCCGCCTTTGTAAACGCCTTTTACGGGCGAGCAATCGGTAAAATTCCGGCCTACCGCCAGGCGCACATGGTTTTCATTTACAATGCAATTATTGGTCGGGTCTAAACCCAGCCAGCCATATTCGGGCAGGTAAGCTTCAGCCCAGGCATGGGTTGCACCTTCGCCCCGCATGCCGTCTCTGTTAGGGCAAATATAGCCGCTTACATACCGTGCTGGGATGCCTGTTAAACGCAGCATGGCGGTTAATACATGTGCAAAATCCTGACAAACACCCGCTTTCAGTTTTAAAATCTCCTCAATTGTGGTATCAACTGCTGTTACACCTTTAATGTATTCGAAATTGTTGAAAACATCAGCGCAGTATTTTATAGCGGTTTGGTAAGGGGTATCGTCAGTTCCTTTAATACCCAGCGCTGTTTCTTTTAGTTGAGTTATACCATCAAAGCTTTCCTGACGTAAATAATCGATGTAGGGTACTTCAAACTTTAAAGTGCTTAAACTGTTCCATTGCTCACTACTGAACATATCATCCTGTGGCAATGGCTTTGCGAAAGTTTCTACACATACCTTCGAGAAGATTTTAAGTTGGGTGTGGGGTTCGTTTTGTGTAAAAGTACCCACCTCGTTGCCATAATAATCGATAAAAATTTCAATTTCCGGGCTTCCGGAGATATTCAGGTCGTGTTTAACTACTTTCTGAAAATCATCTTTAATTGGAAATAGAATAATCTGATTCGCACTATCCCGAACAGGTAATTCGTATTTATAATTGGTGATATGTTTGATTTTGAAAATTGGCATAATGGTTATTGTTATGTTTATCACAGATAAAAAGGATAAACACAGATGAGAAATCAATAAAGGAAATAATATCTGTGCTAATCGCGTCTATCTGTGATTAAAAAACTATTTATGAATTTGCGAAATAATATTCATTTAACAGATTTCCGATGCCGAAGAGTTCAGCCCTGATTTCTGTAAGGTAATGGTGTAATTGCTCTTCGTTCATGGTATTTACCGAGCTATAAGTAATCATACTTTTTAAGCGTCCTATTTTAAAAGACAGGTTATTGTAGTGCTCGATATTACTTTCGCTCTTTAGCCGGTTAAAATATCTTTCAATATTGTTCATGGCATATAATGCTGAACGCGGAAAATCGTTATTGAGCATCACCAGTTCGATAATGTTTTTTGCATCAAACCCTTGCCGATAGGTTTTGAGGTATAATTCATAGCCACCCAATGATAATAATAAATGTTTCCAATAGGCGATATCGGTCAACAGATCAGGATTGCTGCTAATCGAACTGAATTTAATGTCCAGAATATCGATAGATTGGATACTTCTTTCTAAATGTTTACCGATTTTCATGAAACTTCTGCTTTCTCCACGTTCCATTACACTGTCGGCTGTTCCATGGTATAACATTACTTGTTTAATCAAAACATCCAGGGCCGTTACCGGATCATCTTTTTGTACGTACCATAATAATTTCTCGTCTTTAACCGCATGGTAATATTCGTTTAAACATTGCCATAAGTCTTTTGGGATATGTTCCTGAACACTTCTTGCATTTTCACGGGCAAGTGTAACGATGTTTAATATCGAATTCGGGTTATCTCGGTTTAACAGGAGGTATTCGATCACGGCGCGACTATCGTGCTGGATATTCAATAGTTCATTTTCGTCGTCAGACGAAAAAATCCTGATCACAGGCTTCCAGGTAAATTCCTGTATGGTATCTTGTGAGGAAGCGTAATTTATTTTTAACATGCGCAACATACCGTCGCTGCGCTCAACGTACCTGCTTAGCCAATATAGGCTTGATGCAACTCTACTTAACATATTCTGTATTCTAAGAAGTTAAAACCCACGTATCTTTACTACCGCCGCCCTGCGAACTGTTTACCACAAGTGAGCCTTCTTTTAAAGCTACCCTGGTTAAGCCACCCGGAACAATCGAAATACCATCTGGTCCATTTAAAGCGAATGGACGAAGATCTATTCTGCGGGGAGCTAGTTTCCCATTAATAAAACACGGAGCAGAAGACAGGCTTATTGTGGGTTGGGCAATAAAGTTGCGAGGATCTTTCAGTACTTCAATTTTGTATTCGTCAGTTTCCTGTTCGCTGGCCGCATGCCCCATTAACATGCCGTAGCCCCCACTTCCGTTGGTTTTTTTGATTACCATGGTATTGATGTTTGCAAAAACATAATCAAGCTCATCTTTATTGCTGAGCTGATAGGTGGGTACATTCTTTAATATGGGTTCTTCATTCAGGTAATACCTGATCATATCTGGTACATAGGTGTACACGGCTTTGTCGTCGGCTACACCATTGCCTACTGCATTAATAATGGCTACATTGCCTTTACGGTAAGCGCCCATCAGGCCTGCTACGCCCAGTACGCTGTTTGGATTAAAAACCAGTGGATCAAGATAGTCGTCGTCTACACGGCGATAAATCACATCCACCTGCTGCAGGCCTGTAGTAGTTTTCATAAAAACCTTTTGGTTTTTAACCACCAAGTCACGCCCTTCTACCAATTCTACACCCATTAAGCGGGCCAGGGTAGTATGTTCGTAATATGCAGAATTATACATACCCGGACTTAACAGTACAATTGTTGGGTTAGAAACTGCTCTTGGGGAGAGGCTCATTAAATTTTTATATAAGATGGCAGGGTATTCGGTTACGCTCCTTACGCCGCACTGTGGGATCAGGTCGGGGAATAGCCTTTTGGTAATTTCCCTGTTTTCTAGCATATAGCTTACCCCTGATGGGGTACGGAGATTATCTTCCAGTACGTAAAATGTGCCATCGTGATCTCTGATCAGGTCTATTCCGGCGATATGGATATAAATATCATGTAATACATTTACATTGTGCATCTCTCTTAAAAAGTGTGGACAAGAATAAATTACATTTATGGGTACAATTTGGTCTTTTAAGATAAATTGATTACTGTAAATGTCTTTGAGGAAAAGATTAAGCGCTTTTAATCTTTGTTTTATTCCTTTTTCTATGAAAGACCACTCTATGGAAGTAATAATTCTCGGGATGATATCAAAAGGGAAGATTTTTTCGATGCCTTCGCCGCTATCATATACCGTAAAGGTAATGCCTTGACTCATAAATAGCTTTTTAGCGAGTTCTTCCTTTTTGTTTAAATTTTCGAGAGACTCTTTAGAGAAATTGCTGATAAAATTTGCATAGTGATTTCTATAATTATCACCATTTAGAAACATTTCATCATAAGTTTCGGGATGATTAAAGTAATTTTTTATAAAATCTTCTATCATTTTGCTTAAATATTTCTTTAAATTATAATTTTTAGATTAAATAAATAGCTTTTAGGAGTGAATATTTGTTTTTATTGTTAATTATTCATGTTTATTTATTTTTTTTCGTCTTAATATTAGTGTTTTATCTACTTTTTTATCGAAAAATTATTTTTTTTAA